>JAEEGF011540610.1_pt1 | contig 46263 bp, 36 predicted proteins | sample 9134171 | NCBI WGS metagenome assembly JAEEGF01 (sample SAMN16246542, study PRJNA631951) | gut metagenome | biome: gut microbiome; feature: rumen; material: AP-attached | host: Bos | place: Iran: Karaj | collected 2018-10
GGTTGTCCGGACTGAAAAACGTTCCGTAAACGCCAACCCGGCCACAAACACACAGAACCAGCAGACAAAAAGCCCAGTGACGACCAACCTGACAGGCCACCCGCCTGGCACAATCTTCCACAGATGCCAGCCTTCATAAACGACCATTGCCAGCAGCAACGCCAGGAAAAAGAAAACCATACCGTGCCGGGCCATCCTATTCAGCGTAAGCGTTCCAAAGCGTGCCGCAAAATCAAAGCGTGATCGAACGCAAGCGGTGGCAGTGCAGACAGCGGAAACCATTGTGCCTGACGGGCGTCGTCGCTTCCCTTGACGGGTTGTTTGTCGATAAGCGCATAGAAGGCAATCGTGATGACACGACCGCGCGGATCGCGATCGACTTCCGAGTAACAACCCAACTGGGTCAATTGGCCGCTCGCGGGCGAAAGGCACAATCCCGTCTCCTCCAACAATTCTCGTGCAGCGCCTTCTTCTACCGTCTCATCCATTTCCAGAAAGCCGCCCGGGAAAGCCCAGCAGCCTTCGAAGGGCGCGCCGCCTCGCTCAATGAGGAGCACGGACAACGCACCGGATGCTTCCCGGCCAAACACGACACAGTCGGTCGTTACGGCCGGCCGCGGGTAGTCATAGATATATGTTCCCCGAGAAGCCATTCCTTTACTTTTTGACGTAAGCCCGAAGAATCCGAACATCCTGGAGGGGACGGTCGTTGGAGTCGGTAGCGACGTTCTGGATGGCATCTACGACGTCCAGCCCGCTGACAACCTCGCCAAAGACGGTGTATTGGCCGTCCAGATGCGGTGTGCCACCAATAGTCTTGTAAGTCTCTCGCATGGCAGGTGAGAGTTTCACCCGACCGTCTGTGCGGGCATCGAGACGCTCCTGTACCTTGTCCAGCCCTTCCTCATCGAAGATCTGGCCCCAGACGATATAGAACTGCATAGCCGAACTGCGTTGCGCTGGATTCACGTCGTCACCTTCGCGGGCGGCAGCCAGGGTACCCCGGCGATGGTAGATACCTTCATCCAACCGGAATTCCGCTGGAACCGTGTAAGGCCGGTCTCCCTCTCCGAGCAGGACACCGGGAGCCGCCGTTTTCGAGTCAGGATCTCCGCCCTGGATCATGAAGTCGCGGATCACACGGTGAAACAACAGCGAATCGTACGCACCTTCCGCTACCAGGGCGCGGAAATTGTCGCGATGCAGCGGCGTCTGGTTGTAAAGTTTGAGTTCGATGGTCCCGCAGTCAGTCTCGAGTACCACATGCACTTCTTTTTGCTTGCAGGAAGCCAGGCACAGCAGGCTGGCGGCAACGGCCCAGCAATAAAACAGTTTTTTCATCAGGATTCTTTGCTATTCCACAAAGATACGAAACCCTTCGCATATCCCGACCCCCGAAGGTTATTTTTGTGTATCTTTGTGAAAAATGACACCCATGCCCTACCGTATCCTCTCCATTCTCACGGCAGTCCTGCTGCTGGGCTCCTGCCAGGCCGATCCGGTGCAGAAGGCCATTTCCCGGCAGCTTGCCGATTATCCGGAGACCCGGGTGCTGGACATTTACAAGAGCTTCTGTCAGGACAATCTCGGGCCGGAGCATCTCATTGCGAATGTGGAATCGGCCCGGAATTATCTCGAGACCGAGTTGCAGACCTACCGGGAAGACCTGACGGCAGCACGCTATACCGCACCCTCGCGACGCCATGTGCCGGTCGGCGACCATGGAAATTATATCCGGGTCGATCTCTCCACCGTGCTGGACGGAATCCTGACTCCGGAAGCCTATCTGGACGCTTTTGTGCGCAGCGCCAACGAGGGGCAGAAGGTACCACCGGAACAGTGGATCGCGAAGTGGCAGGCGGTCGCGGAAGTGATCCGGCAACATTTCCCCGAAATCCCCGATGCGGAAAAAGACCTTGCCGCGCTCGATGCCATGATCGCTGAGGGACATCTGATAATCAGCCACAGTGCTGCCTTCCGCGACACGTATCACCCGCACTACCGGATTATCGCGCGCGACATCTTCGAAAAGGAAATGAAATCTTTGATCGATGCCTATGACAAGCACTGACCCAACCGCCAAGCGTGCCATCTGGGTGGATTGGATGCGCGTCGCCGCCTGTTTCATGGTAATGCTGGTTCACAGTACCGAACCTTTCTATCTGGGCGGAGAAGGCGCGCAAATCCTGACACGTTCCGATGCCTTCTGGGCGGCCTTTTTCGATTCTTTCGTGCGAGCCTGCGTTCCCCTCTTCATCGTGGCTTCCAGTTTCCTGCAGTTTCCCCTGCACTATACCACGGGAGAATTCTTCCGCCGCAGGGCGGTGCGGATCCTTATTCCATTCGCCATCTGGACCGTGGTCTATGCGTTGGTCTGGGGCGAACCCGTGGAGAATTTCAGGGGCCTGCTGCTCAATTTCAACTATTCGGCCGGACACCTCTGGTTCGTTTATATGCTTGTGGGCCTCTACCTGATCATGCCGCTGCTCTCGCCGTGGGCGGAGAAGGTCAGCAAGAAAGAGTTGCAGTTTTATCTGGGGATCTGGTTTTTGACCACGTTGCTGCCGCTGGTGCGCGACTGGGCGGCTGGCGGCGAGCTGGCCGTGACATACGGACCCTTCGGGCTGCCGCGCCAAGCCCTCTATCCGCTTTGGGGCGAAGCAAGCTGGAATGGCTACGGCGTGTTCTATTATTTGAGCGGCATGGTCGGATACCTGTTATTGGGCCTCTATTTCCGCCGTTTTGTCGGCAAGTTGTCCTGGGGAAAGACTCTGGCCATTGCTTTGCCGGCTTACCTCGCGGGCTTTGCCATCTCTTTCGGCGGTTTCCTGCGCCGCGTATTGGCCAGTGGAGAAGTATTCCCGAAAAGCGGCACAATCGACCTGGCCGTCAGCTGGGAAACGACCTGGTGCAACGATACCGTCGGCGTGGCGCTGATGACGATTGCCTGGCTCCTGCTCTTCCGGAAGATTACGGCGGACGGGCGCTTTTACCAGCGCGTGCTGCTGCCTGTCTCAAAGGCCAGCTACGGCATGTATCTGTGTCATCTGCTGGTTCTTGTGCCTGTCTCCGCTTACTTTCGACCGCTCTGTCCGACCCCTGTTGCGATCCTAGTAACGGCTGTCGTCTCGTTTGTCCTGGTGGCGGCATTCTCCGTGTTGGTGCAGCAGATCCCCAAAGCAGGCAAATGGATTATAGGATAAAAAAAAATACAATGTACGACGTTACTTTAGTGAACCAATCGCAGGAAGGTGCCTTGCGGAAATATTCCTTCCTGACCTGCGGACTCGTCTGTTCCACGCAGATCGACATCGACGTGGAAGGCGATACCATCCGCCGCGTGAAATACACCAACGGCTGCAACGGCAACACGCAGGGCGTAGCCGCCCTCTGCGTCGGCCGGAAAGTGAAAGATGTAATCGACATGTTGGACGGCATCGACTGTAAGGGCCGCGGCACCAGCTGCCCCGACCAACTCGCCCGTGCCCTGAAACAATGCAATTAAATCTCCTGAATATGAATCTGCGTTTTTGGTCTTGGCTGGCAGCGGCTGTCGCCGTGCTGGCTCTCCTGCCGGGTTGCGGCAAAACTGCCGGCGCCGGTGCTCCGGTTTTCGTCAAAGACGACGTAGGCATCGTGCGGCGCGTCAATCCGGATGAAAAGAATGTGTACCTGGTGTTTACGGCGCACTTCAGCGAAAATGACAACGGGTATTTCGAGAATTTCGACGGCATCGTGCCTGTTTTGAACACTTTAAAAGAGAAAGGAGTCAAAGGCTCGTTCTTCCCGACGGGCGTCTGTTTCGTGCAGCCGCAGTATCAGGAGCCCATCCAACGGATTATCGATGAGGGTCATTATCTGTCTGCCCACTCTTATGCGCATCTGGTCCTATGCGAGAATGGCGAGACGCTGGTCAGTGCCGATTCGCTGGCCCGCGATTTTGCCCTGATGGAAGCGCAACTGAACCGCTTCGGTCTCGAGAAGAAACAGTACTGTTGGCTGATTCCTCCGTATGAGACCTGCGACGTCGCTTCCCGCCAAAACATGGAAGCCCTCGGCTACAAGTTGCTCAATCCGTCCCCGGGCCCGATCTTCGGGTTTGACTGGACTACGCCTGACATGCCTTCTTACAAGACGATCGATCAGATGCTCGACCGGCTGTGGGAACTGGAGGAAAGCGAAGGCCTGAACGGCCTGATCCTGCTGATCCATGCCATGAATTATCCCGAGAAAGAGGCGTACGAGCGCCCGTACAATCACCTCGGAGAGATCATAGACACCTTGAAAGCAAGAGGCTACGGTTTCCGTACCTTCAAGGACGTGATTGCCGCTGAGCAGTAGCGCTCTCCGCCGAACCGATCCAGGTCAGGTTGCGCCAGAGTGTCTCCAGCGGACCGCGCGGATGCTTGCGGGCCCAGAGGCGCAGGATGAGAATCTGGAGCACCACGATACCGATTCCCACGAGGAAGGACCAGGTTGTGCCCAGAACTTTGTACAAGCCGAAGCCCCAGCCGTAGAAGACAAGACTGCCCAGAAGCGAAGAGAACAGGTAGTTGGTCAGCGACATCCGTCCAAAAAAGCAGATGTGCGAGAAACTGCGCCGGAAGCCCGCAAAGCCGTACCAGAGCAGGACAACGCCTGAAACGATGAAGAGAAGGATGGCCAAATTGAAGATCGGATGAAGCAGCGCCTCCCATTTGCCGAAATGGACATTGCCTTCCCCCGCTGCGCCAAAGAGAATGCCAGCTACTATAGCAATCGTTGAGATAATAAGAACTATTCGCCAGATTTTCAGATTGTTTCCTTCGTTATAAAATAGACGCCGCCGACCCAGCAGGATGCCCAGAAAAAAGAGCGCCACGGTCTGCGTGATGCGGCCGTGCGCAATGAACCAGAGCCAGGAACAGATAAAACCGTAGCGCAGGCTCGCACCGGCCGCCTGCAGGAAATTGCCCTCCGCAAGAGAGGGGCCCATCTCACTCCAATACTTGCCCAGCGCGGATACATCCGGCTCCCAGCCTGTGAGGAGGCTGTATATTTCGATCGGCTGTAAGAGAAGGAAGACTGTGATGGCCCACAGGACGGGCGTACGCAAGTAGCCGGCCGGAATCATCAAGACTCCGAGCAGCGCATAGAAAGTCAGAATGTCCCCGTTATAGAACACCAGGTTCAGGATGCCGAAGCCCAGCAGCAGGACCATCCGCCACAGGAAACGCAGGGAGAAATCCTTTCCCTTCTGTTCCTGGTTGTCGCGCATGATAAAGAAGCTCAAGCCGAAGAGCAGTGCAAAGATACCGTACATCTTGCCGGAAAGCAGGACGGTCAGGACATTGAAAACGGTGTCGTCACAGGCCAGGCCGTAGGTGACTGTATCGGGTGTGCCAAGGTTGAAATGCTCTACTGCGTGGTAGAGGATAATACCGATGACGGCCAGGCCTCGCAAGGCGTCCGCGACTTCGATCCGGCTGTTTTGCAGCCCTTTGGTTTTGTACATGGTTGGGTCGGTTGGGGGTTAGCAATCGGTCTGGGGTACGGCTTGGGGATGCCGTTCATTCGCAAAGATACGATAAATCGCTGATTTTTATGTAATTTTGCAGAAAAGGATTTCGATTCATGCTCACACTGGCCCTTATTGTCCTAACCGTCGGCTTCAGCCTTTGGGGCTTTTCAGACGAACGGCGCCTCAATCAGTTGCTATTCAACGCTTATGCAGTGTGGCACCGCCGGCAATGGTATCGGATGCTCTCCTATGGCCTGATCCACGCCGGCTGGGGGCATCTGATCTTCAATATGCTGACGCTCTATTTCTTCGGACCGGTCGTCGAGCAGTCGTTCACCGCGGCATTCGGCAATGGCCGGCTTCTGTTCGTCGTGTTCTACGTGACGGCTCTCGCCGTTTCGACGACAGGTGACCTGCTGAAATATCGAAACTATCCATCATACAGTGCGTTAGGAGCCTCCGGCGCCGTCTCCGCCATCCTTTTTGCGGCCATCCTGTTCGCGCCAAAGATGGGCATCTACATCTTCATGATTCCGATTCCGATCCCCGGCTACATCTTCGCGCCGCTTTACCTGCTCTACTGCGTTTATATGGCCCGTCGCGGCACCGACAACATCGGTCACTCCGCCCACTTCTGGGGCGCTATCTACGGCCTCCTTTTCCCGCTCCTCTGCCGCCCCGCCCTCTTCCACCACTTCCTCTCGCAGCTCGGCCTCGCATAACCAGGATTCACGGGAGAACACTCCGCGTCTTTCTTGATCGCTGCCCATCCCGAGCCGGACGGACCCGCTCGGGAGCACCAGCCGCCGCCATTCTCGCCGGCCCAACCATTGCACAATGCCCGATTTCTTGCTATATTTGTGATACTATGAAAACGAAACCTGTCATCGGGGTCCTGCCGCTTTGGGATGTGGACCGTACGAGTCTCTGGATGTTGACGAACTATCTGGACGCGCTGCGCGCAGCAGGCGGTACGCCAATTGTCCTGACTTTTGATCTGGACCCGCAGGAGATTGCCAGATTGGTCGCTATGTGTGACGGGCTGCTGTTTACGGGCGGACAGGATGTCCATCCGTCTGTGTACGGAGAAGAAGACCGGACTGGGCGGCTGATTCCTTGTCCCAAGCGGGATCAGCTTGAAGTAAGTGTGCTGCAGGCTGCACTCGAGGCTGATAAGCCGATCTTCGGCATCTGCCGGGGCATCCAGTTGATCAATGCGGCACTAGGAGGCACACTCTTCCAAGACCTGCCGACCGAGCATCCCTCCACGATCGTTCACCGGCAGGGAAAGCCCTATGATGTACCCTCCCATCCCGTCAAACTGTCGGGCCCGCTGGCTGCGCTTCTCAACAAAGAAACAATCGTCGTCAACACGCTCCACCACCAGGCCGTCAAGACGCTGGCATCTGGCCTCGAACCGATGGCCTACTCCCCCGATGGACTGGTGGAAGCCTTCTGCAAGCCGGACTGTCGTTTCCTATGGGCCGTCCAATGGCATCCTGAATACCTGTTCGAGAAAGATCCGGACAGTCGGATGCTTTTCCGCCATTTCCTCCGCCAGTGTTCTCCTGTCCCCCTATGCACTTAAGTCCGATCCGTCCCCTTCTGGCCATCCTGGCATTCCTGACCTTCTACGGCTGCCAAGAGCGCTATGATGTCGTAATCGTGGGCGGTGGCGCCGGCGGGACTGCGGCGGCCGTTGAGGCCGCGCGTTGCGGCGCAAGGACGCTTGTCGTTGAAGAGGGACCGTGGCTGGGCGGTGTGTTGACAAGTGCCGGTGTCAGTGCCATTGACGGCAACTATCGGTTGCGTGGCGGGATTTTCGGCGCATTCTGCGATTCCCTGGCAGGGCGTTACGGAGGCTACGAGGCGCTTCGGTCGGGCTGGGTTTCCAACATCCTGTTCAACCCCAGGGTCGGCGCGGAGATCTTTGCGAACATGGCGTGCGAAGCGGGCGTTGCTGTCCGCTTTGGGACGGGGCTGTCCTTGTTAGAACGGCGAAAGGACGCCAAGGGATGGCAACTGCGCCTTTCGGACGGCGCGCGCGTTCGGGCGAAGATTTTGATTGATGGGACAGAACTGGGAGACGTAGCCGCTGCGGCCGGGGCTATCCCGCTGGAGGACGGACGCGCGGTGCAGGATCTGACCTATGTAGCGATCCTCAAGGAATATGACCACGATGTCCTCCTCCCGGAGCCGGCATCCTATGACCCGGAAAATTATCGGAACTGCTGCCTGAATCCGCTGGCGCAGGATACGGACGGTAACAATCCCAAAGGACAGAAGTTGTGGAGCCCGGCGATGATGCTGTCGTACGGGCGGTTGCCGGACGGCCACCTGATGCTGAACTGGCCGATTGAAGGCAATGATTTCTACGTGGATTACTTGAAGATGGCACCGGCCTACCGAGCGCAGGCTTTCCGGGCCGCCAAAGACCATACGCTGGGCTTTGTCTATTTCCTGCAGCAGGAGCTGGGTTTCACCCGGTTGGGCATTGCGGACGACGTTTTTCCGACGGAAGACGGTCTCCCTCTGTTTCCCTATGTCCGAGAAGCCCGGCGCATCGCGGGCCGCGACACGATGACGCTGGAGGCAGCGCGCCACCCCTATGCCAGCGACCGCTTCACTCGAGCTGTGGCTGTGGGCGACTATCCGGTGGACCACCATCACTACCAGAACCCGGACTGGCAAGCGCTTGCGCACCTGGGATTCGGCCCAGTCCCCTCTTTCAGCGTTCCGCTGGGTGTCGTGATTCCCGTGGAGGTAGAAGATTTACTGGTGGCCGACAAAGCCGTCTCTGTTGACTGGGCCATGAACGGCGCCGTCCGCTTGCAGCCGGTCCTTCTCGGAATGGGACAAGCGGCCGGCGCCCTGGCAGCCCTTGCTGCGGCAAGCGGCCGGCATCCCGCCCAGGTGCCTGCAACTGAAGTGCAGGCGATTCTGCTTGACCACGGATGCTATCTGCTTCCATTCCTTGATCTCAAACCTGAGGATCCGGGATTCCGTCAGCTGCAGGAGCAAGGCATCCGCGGCGAAGTCCACGGCACGGGCCGGTCGGTCGGCTGGGCCAATGAAACCTGGGTTCATCTCCCTGACTAAAAGAAACTTTCCCCACCTATGGAAAACCGCAGATCCTTTTTGAAAAAAAGTGCCCTGGCTGCAGCGGCCGCCCCGCTGCTTGCGGCCGGATGCAAACCTGCTGCAAGCAATCCGGCCGGAGGTGCCGATCCTTGGGGCATCGAACCCGACCCGTCGGTTCAAAGCCGTCTCCTCGTCGAACCGGGCAACGCCCTGCCCATCACGGGTACCTTCCTGGATGAGATTTCCCACGACATTCCGCACCAGAACTGGGGCGAGCGCGAGTGGGACCGGGATTTCCGCTATATGAAGTCGATCGGGATCGACACAGTGATCGACATCCGCTGCGGCTACCGCAAATTCATCACCTATCCGTCCCCCTATCTGCTCAAAAAAGGATGCTACCAGCCTTCGGTGGACCTGATCGACATGTTCTGCCGCCTGGCGGAGAAATACGGGATGAGATTCATGCTGGGCCTCTATGATTCCGGCCGATACTGGGACACCGGCGATATGAGCTACGAGGTCGAGGCCAACAAGTATGTAATCGAGGAGGTGTGGGATCGTTATGGGGCCCGGTACAAGAGTTTCGGCGGCTGGTACATTTCCGGCGAGATTTCACGGGCTACGCGGGGCGCCATCGAGAGTTTCCGCACGATGGGGCGTCAGTGCAAGGAGGTCTCGGGAGGGCTTCCCACATTCATTTCTCCGTGGATCGACGGCAAAAAAGCAGTGGATGCGGCCAGCGGCGCGCTGACCAAAGAACAGGCTGTCTCCGTGGAGCAGCACGAACGGGAGTGGAATGAGATCTTCGACGGCATCCACGATTTCGTGGACGCCTGCGCTTTCCAGGACGGCCACATCGATTACGATGAACTGGATGCTTTCTTTTCGGTCAACAAGAAACTGGCCGATCGCTACGGGATGCAGTGCTGGACCAATGCCGAATCATTCGACCGCGATATGCCCATCCATTTCCTGCCCATCAAATTCGACAAGTTGCGCCTCAAGTTGGAAGCGGCGGCCCGCTGCGGCTACGACAAGGCTATCACCTTCGAATTCAGCCATTTCATGAGTCCCCAGTCGGCCTATCAACAAGCCGGACATCTCTACGACCGCTATAGGGAATATTTCGGATTATAATCCATCTGCGCTTTTGCCTGCCGCTCCAGGTATCTGTCTCTGAAACCGTCTCGCTCCGCTCGACCCCTCCCAAAGCCGAAGGCTTTGGGCCCCTCCCTCTTACAGTGCCGAGGGTGGCATGGGTTTCAGAGACAGATACCTATCCGCTATGGCAAGCTCGATAATCCATCAGAAGACTACCTCGATAAAGACCGGCAGATGGTCGGAGGCGACGGTCACGTCACCTGTGGCGAATTGGGTGACGATGGCACCGTCCGTGACGCGGACGGAGGCGCGGTTGTGCAGCAGAAAGATGTAATCGATGCAGGTGTGCGGATCCTGCGCTGAGTAGCTGTCGCCCAGCGGAGAAAGCAATGTCCAGTCGTGGCTCATCTGGCGGATGACAGGACTGTCGGGCGTATCGTTGAAGTCGCCGGCCAGGAACACAGGCTTGCGACTGTTGCCGTAACGCGCCTGGAGGGCATCGGTGATGACCTTGGCTTGAATCCGGCGCGCCGCCTCCCCGATATGGTCGAGATGACAGGCGGCATAGACATAGCGCGGCGTCTCGATGACCACGCAGACGCGGGGCTCACTTCCCTCTTCTTTCGGCAATGGAATGGAGAAAGAATCCCGGATCTTTTCCTGCGTCACGATGCCGTTTCCATAGGCGCCGCCGGCATAAGCCATGGCCCGGCCGAAACGGCCTGACCATCCGCGCTGGGGAGAAACAAGATTGAGTTCATCCGCCAAGTGTTGCACCTGGTTGATATTGTGCCGGCGGTTGCAGCTGTCAAGCTCATTCAGTGCCACAGTCCGGGCGCCAAGTTCCGCAATCATGCGGGCAATCATGGGCGCACTGTCATCCAGTTCTTTGCCAAAGGCACCGACATTATAGGTCATCAGCCGCACCCGGTGTTTGGCCGATGCGGGAAGGCAGCACAGGATCAATAAGGTAAGGAGAAGGATTCTTTTCATGAGCGGTCGATTTTCTGATAGGCCAGACGTTCGTCTCCATTGGCCAGGTGGATGATGCCACAGTAGGAAAAACCAGCTTTGCGGATCAGATGGCGCATGATGGCATTGTCGCGGTGGGTATCGATGCGGATGTCGGGATTGAGGGCGAAACTATAGTCCAAGGCCTCCTGGAAGATGCCGTGGACATCGGGATAGCTGGCGAGGCGATGGACAACATGATACGGCTGCTTATCGTCGAGCCATGCGCCGTCGTAGATGACGCGGTAGGTAGGCTCCGGCGACGGCAGGCAGGCGAAATAGCCTACGATACGGCCCGCGCCAGTGTCGGTAGCCTTCTCTTCAAAAACATACCCCCCACCCTTCTCGATATCCGTTTGGATTGTCGCAACAGCGGGGTAGCCCGGCGCCCACTGAAGCAGGTTGCCGGAGTCCCACATAATATGCCTGGCGGCATCCAGGACATCCAGGATCGCCGCCAGGTCTTCGGGGGTTGCAGGACGAATCTTCCTTCCGTCCATAGGCCTACTTGACGTAGGAGATTTCGTTGATGATGTTGGTTGCACCGCCATATTTCTCCACCATCCAGAGGACATAGCGGATATCCACGCAGATACAGCGCTGCAGTTCGGGTTCGAACATCACGTCGGAGCTCATGCTCTCCCAGTTGCCGTCGAAGGCCAGGCCGATAAGGTTGCCTTTGGCATCGAGCACCGGCGAGCCGGAGTTGCCGCCCGTAATATCGTTGTTGGTGAGGAAGCAGGTGTGGAGCGTGCCGTCGGCATCCGCCCAGCGGCCGTAATCGCCGGCTTCATACAGTTCCTTGACCTTGGCCGGAACGATGAACTCCGGATTGGTCGGATCCTCTTTCTCGATCACACCCTTGAGCGTGGTGTAGTGCAGATATTTGATACCATCCTTGGGCGAATACGGCAGTACGTGGCCGTAGGTCAGGCGCATCGTGGAGTTGGCATCCGGATACATAGCCTGGCCTTTCTGCCATGCCATCAGGGCCGCGCCGAAGCGTTTGCGGGCGTTGTCATAGGCAGCAGCCGCTTTCTGGTCGGTATAAAGCGTGCCATAGACCGACATCAGCTTGCCCGAGATGGCCTCGCGCAGTTGGGCCACCGGATCTTTGGTAATCTCTTCGTAAGACGCATCCTTGAGTTTGTCGTACGAGGTGAACACGCTGTTGTCGAAGATATTGTTGACGTAAGCCGGGATATCCATCGTGGCGAAATCCTGGCCGGGAATCTCGAGGTAATTCTCTTTCTTGGCTTTCTGGCGATAGAACTCCAGCAGCGCGACGGCTTCCTTGCGGTCGAGTTCGGGCACATAGTCGCGATAGAAACGCTGCAGCCGCTGCTTGGCGGTTTCAAGGGCCTGCGCTTCGCTGTTTCCACCCTTGACCAGGCGGTCGTAAGCCGTCATCAAGTTGGTATAAGGCGAGAGGAGTTCGATGCGGTTCGGCGCCTCGGAGATCAGCGAGGAGGCCAGTTCGCCGGCCGACGTCTTGGCGACATAAGCGGCGATATCTTCCACGGGCGTACCATAGAGGGCTTTGCGGGCGGGATCGGCGTTGATCCAGGCATTCAGGTCTTTCTCCTTCTGCTCTTCACGGCCGATGATGTCGAGGTTCTCGAAAGCAAGTTCTTCGCCCTGCCACTTCTTCCAGCCATTGGCGGAGCCGGCATACTTGCTGGCATACTTCAACTGGACGGAAGGATCGGCACACATGGCTTCCCACATGAGATCCTGGCGTACGGTGCGGGCATCGATGGCCACGCGGTTGCGGGCAATCATCTGCTTGAGCTGGGCGGCCGTCTGGTAGCGCTGGGTGCGGCCCGGATAGCCCATGATCATGGCGTAGTCATTCTCCTGCGGGCCTTTGAGGGAGACTTTCAGGGCGTGGGCAGGCCGGTACGGCACATTGTCGAGGCTGTATTCCGCCGGCATGTTGTCCTTACCGGCATAGACGCGGAACATCGAGAAATCGCAGGTGTGGCGGGGCCACATCCAGTTGTCGGTCTCACCGCCGAACTTGCCCATCGTTGCCGGCGGAGCGCCCACGAAACGGACGTCGGTATAGGTGCGGTACACGATCAGGTAATAGACGTTCTCATTGTAGAAACCCGTGACGACGATCCGGCATTTCGGATTGGCCTGCTGGGCTTTCTCAATGAGCTCCTTGCGGACAGCTTCCTTGTCGGCCGCCGGTTCCATCTGGGCGGTGACATCTTCCATCGAGACGAGGAAAGTGACGCTGAGGCCCGGAACGGGAATCTCTTCGGCCCGCTCGTTGGCCCAGTAGCCGTTCATCAGGTAATTGTGCTCGTCGGTCGAGAGGCCCTGGATACTTCCGTAACCGCAGTGGTGGTTGGTCACCAACAGGCCCTGGTTGGAGATCATCTCGCCGGTGCAGCCGCCGCCGAACTGGACGATCGCGTCCTTGAGCGAAGATTTGTTGATGGCATAGATTTCAGCCGGGGTGAGCTTGCAGCCGGCCGCTTTCAAGTCTTTTTTGTTCATCTGTTGGATCAGCGGCAGCAGCCACATCCCCTCATCGGCCAGGGCGCTGAGCGAAAGGGTCAGCGCAGCCACGATAGCAATGATTCGTTTCATAAGCAAATAATGCGGATATTTGATACAAAGATAGCAAAGAGTTCGGATTCCGGAAAGTCTGCAACAAAATATGGCGGAAATTTGGAAAAAAGGCTGATTTTTGATAACTTGCAGAGATTATGGACGAAGTGAAAATCATCGAAATCAAGAAGAGCGTCTTTGCCGACAACGACAAGGATGCCGAAGCGCTCCGAAGCGAATTGAAGGACAAAAGGGTCTATCTCCTGAACCTGATGTCCTCCCCCGGCAGCGGCAAAACCACCACCCTGATCCGGACCATCAACCTCCTAAAGGACCGCCTGCGCATCGCCGTGATGGAAGCAGATATCGACAGCGACGTAGATGCCGTCAAAATCAAGGAAGCCACGGGCATCCAATCCATCCAGCTCCACACGGGCGGGATGTGCCACCTCGATGCCGAGATGACCCGCCAGGGGCTCGACAACCTCGACATGACCGGCACCGACCTGGTCATCCTGGAGAATGTCGGCAACCTGGTCTGCCCCGCCGAATTCGACACAGGCGCTGTCCGCAATGCCATGATTCTCTCCGTCCCGGAAGGCGACGACAAGCCCTTGAAGTACCCGCTGATGTTCTCTGTCTGCGACCTGGTGCTCGTCAATAAGATCGATGTCCTTCCCTATTTCGATTTCGACTTGGAGAAATGCAGGGCCCATGTCCTGCAGCGCAACCCAGCCGCACAGGTGATCCCCATCTGTGCCAAGACCGGCGAAGGCGTGGAAGCCTTTGCCGACTGGCTCGTCGCCCAAGTCCAAGCCTGGCAAGAACAATAAAAGATAGACCGCATGCCTGAAATGTCCAAGAAATTTGTCCCCAAGCATTTTGGCGACAAAAAACCCAACCCGAAACTCCTCAAGCTGGTCCGGCACGTCACCGACCGCATCCCCGGCAAAATCAAGATGACCACGGAAGCCCCCGAGTACTGGGGCCTGGCCTGCATCTTCGAAGACGAGATGGATCCCATCACCCGGGAAGCCGCGCTCGACCTGATGCTCGACATGCTGCCGGGAAGTCCCTTCAAGGTGCGCAAGCACTGGACGAACGAGCAGCTCCACGAAATGAACCGCCAGAAGCACTATGCTTCCACGGAACAGGCTTTTGACGACCTGCTGGACCTGATGGCCCGGATGGGTGTCATGGAGTACGATTATGGTGACAAATATACCAAAGACGGCCCGATTCCCGGCACTACCTACGAACGGAAGGACCGCGTGTACTGGGTACCTATGTTTGTCCCCGGCAGCGCCGAATATACCAACATGAACGAGGCGCTCATGAAAAAGCACCCGGAACTGGGTATGTTCTTCGAACGCATGACGTTCCTTCCACTGGAAAAGATCACGCCCAGCGTCCCGATGGGCGGCTCCGGCATCGGCATGCATGTCATCCCGGTCGAGAAAGCCATCTCGATGGAGAACCAGTCCATCGACATCGAACATATTTCTTACTGGCTCAAGCGCTACGAAGGGCATCTGGCCGTGGGCATCTGCTCCTGTCGCATCGGCCGCAAGCAACTCGACGAAGGCTGTGCGGACGATTATCACGACTGGTGCATCGGTGTGGGCGACATGGCCGAATACCTGGCTGAAACCGGCCGCGGCCACTACATCACTTACGACGAGTGCATGGCCATCCTCAAGAAGGCCGAGGACCACGGCTTCGTCCATCAGATCACCAACATCGACGGCGAGGGCAAGATCTTCGCCATCTGCAATTGCAACGTCAAGATCTGCAATGCCCTGCGCACCTCGCAGCTCTTCAATACCCCGAACATGTCGCGCAGTGCCTATGTGGCAAAAGTAGATCCGTCCCGCTGCGTGGCCTGCGGCCGCTGCGTGGAATACTGCCCCGCCGGCGCCGTGAAACTCGGCCAGAAACTCTGCACGAAGCACGGCGAGCAGACCTATCCCAAGCAGGAACTGCCCGACGCGACGAAGTGGGGCCCGCACAAATGGAACGAGGATTACCGCGACCGCAACCGTATCAACTGCTATCCCACCGGCACGGCGCCCTGCAAGACCGCATGTCCCGCCCATATTGCCGTCCAGGGCTACCTGAAGAAAGCCGCCGAAGGCAAATACAAAGAAGCGCTGGAACTCATCAAGCGCGAGAATCCTTTCCCGGCCGTGTGCGGCCGCATCTGCAACCGGCGCTGCGAGGATGCCTGCACCCGCGGTACCATCGACCAGCCGATCGCCATCGACGCCGTCAAGAAATTCATCGCTGAGCAGGATCTCAAGGCCGAGACGCGCTTTGTCCCGGAAGTGAACATCTGCTCCAATGTGAAGGACCACTGGGAAGAGAAGATCGCCATCATCGGCGGCGGCCCGGCCGGCCTGAGCTGCGCATACTATCTGGCCACCATGGGTTACAAGCCCACCGTTTTCGAGAAAAACGCCGAGCCGGGCGGCATGCTCCGCTACGGCATTCCTTCCTATAAACTGGAGAAAGACGTCATCGCCGCCGAAATCGACATCATGCGCGAGATCGGCGTCGAGATCCGCACCGGCGTGGAAGTCGGCAAGGATGTGACCATCGCCAGCCTGCGCGAACAGGGTTACAAAGGATTCTATGTGGCTATCGGCTGCCAGGGCGGCCGGCTCCCGGGTGTTCCAGGCGAAACCCTGCCCGGCACGACGACCGCCATCGATTTCCTCCGGGAAGCCAACACAGGCAAGGTACCGGTAGGCGGAAAGGTCGTGGTCGTGGGTGGCGGCAATGTCGCCATTGACGCAGCCCGCGTTGCCAAACGCAGCGGCGCTGCGCAAGTGACGATGCTCTCGCTTGAAACGGAAGACATCATGCCCGCTTCGCCGGAAGAGCGCCGTGAGGCCCGCGAGGACGGTGTCGTGCTCAACCCGGGCTGGGGCCCGAAAGAAGTGCTGGGCACCGACAAAGTCACCGGCATCGTCTTCAAGAAATGCACCTCAGTCTTTGACAAGGACCACCGCTTCGCCCCGCAATACGACGAAAACGAAACCATCACCCTGGAAGCCGACTGCGTCATCTTCGCCATCGGACAGACCGTGCTTCTCAAGGATCTGCTGAAAGATACCAAGGTGGAATTCTTCCGCGGCGTCTATCCGGTGGCCGACAAGCTGACCTACCAGACGGCGGAAGAAGACATCTTCGTGGGCGGCGACTGCTACACTGGCCCGAAGTTCGCCATCGACGCCATTGCGGCCGGCAAGGAAGCCGCCGAATCGCTGCACCGCTATGTCCAGCACGGCCACCTGACCATCGGGCGCAACCGCCGCGATTTCATCGAACTCGACAAGTCCGACATCCGGGTCGAATCGTATGACAACGGTTCCCGCCAGGTGGAAGGCATCGCTGAAGGCAAGGCGCCTTTCAGCGAGTACCACCTCACCCTGACGGAAGAGCAGGTCCGCAAGGAGACTGCCCGCTGCCTCTCCTGCGGTGCTTCGGTCGTGGATGAGAACAGGTGCATCGGTTGCGGCGTATGCACCACCAAGTGTGCCTTCGACGCCATCCACCTGCACCGTGAACATCCCGAAGCGAGCATCATGCGCACCTCCGAGGGCAAGTTCGGCGGCATCCTCCCCTATATGCTCAAACGCACCGGCAAGATCGTTTTCGGCGGCAAGAAACAATAGCATGCACGAACTGGGGATCGTCTTCTACATCATCCGCGACGTGAAGCAAGTGGCTGAAGAGAACCACGTGTCCCACGTCTCCCGCGTCGTGATGCATATCGGAGAGGTGTCCACCGTGATCCCCGAATACCTGACCGATTGCTGGCGCTGGGCCGCCGACAAGGAAGACCTGCTGCGCGGCTGTCAGTTGCAAGTCGTGCCTATCCCGGCTGTCAGCTACTGCGGCGACTGCCAGCAAGAATTCGAAACCGTGCGCCACGGCAAAACCTGCCCTTTCTGCCAAAGCGGCAACACCTGGCTCCTGCGCGGCAACGAAGTCGAGATCCAAGAAATCGAAGTAACAAACAATTTAAATAACACAACCTAATGTCTTGTTTTTTAGTACCTATGACGCAGGCAATCGTGACCAGTATCTATCGCAAGTCGAATGCGTCTGCCATTGCTGGCAGTTCCGCTCCGCTCAAGCATCAAATCCCGGCTCTTGAGAAGATGCTCTGGGGCGGTACGGTCGTCCTGCTTGTCGATCACATCATCCACGGCGAAATCTTCACCTTCAGTCTCCGCGAACTGTTGACTGTCGGGGTACCAATGTCGGTGGTCCTGACAGTCATTTGGGCCGTCTGGGCGGTCGTCAAATCGCGGCGGAAGAAGACTGCGCTTGAAACGCAATAAAATGCTTTTTTAATACTAAACCCTATGTTATTCCAAGTCTATGGCGAGCATGCGCTCGCCCAGTGGGGAATGTTGCTGGTCGTCCTGCTCGGCCTCATCCTCCTCAATGAATTTGCCCGCCGCACCAAGACGGGCGGTGCCATCATGTTCTTCGTGGTGCCGATCATCCTGACCGTTTATTTTGTCGCCATCGCCATCGGTGTACGCACCGGCGCCCAGTGGGCCCTCGAGAACCAGACGCACGTCTATATGAACGGCTGGTTCCACTACGCCAAACTGTATGCGGCGCTAACGGGCTGCATCGGCTTCATGATGATCAAGTACAAATGGGGTATCGGTGCCAAGCACTGGTTCAAACCATTCCCCTTCATCATTGTGGCCATCAACATCCTGATCGCCGTTGCTTCCGACTTCGAATCCGCCTTCATGGGCTGGAACAAGTGGTGGCTCTCCAGCGAAGGCGTGTGGCTCTATGGTGGCTGGCACAATGTGTTCAACGGTGTGGCCGGTCTGCTCAACATCTTCTGTATGACGGCCTGGTGGAGCGTCTATTCCTCCAAGGACAAACAGGATATGCTGTGGCCGGATATGACCTGGGTCTATATCGTGGTCTATGACATCTGGAACTTCGCCTACACCTACAACTGCCTGCCGACGCACTCCTGGTATTGCGGTATCGCCCTGCTGCTCGCCCCGACCATCGCAGCCCTCTGCTGGAACCGTGGCGGCTGGATCCAGAACCGCGCCAACACCCTGGCCATCTGGTGCATGTTCGCACAGGTCTTCCCGCTCTTCCAGGAGACCTTCAAGAACGGTCAGCAGTGGTTCAATTGGGCTACCCTCCCGGTGCAGTATCCGGAAGGTGTCGAGACCATCAAGCAGATCTACGAAGTGGCCGGTGGTGAAGCCGCTGCCGTAGGCACGACGGTCGATTCGGTCGCCGCCAACCCGACGGCGATGACGATCATCAGTGTCCTTGCCCTGATTACCAACGCCATCGCACTGGGCTACATCATCGTCCAGGCGAAGAAGCGCCACATCAACCCGTACAAGCAGGATGTCTTCGTAAACCAGAAGTACTACAAAGACTCCATGGCTCGGGCCGACCTCGCCTAAGCGCGTCAGTATTTGAACAGGAAAGCGGTTCGCTCCGTATCCCAGGCAGCTTCCAGCCACATCGCGTGGCCGCAAGTGGGAACGCAGTAGAACCGCTTTTCTTGTGTCCCGAGGTTGTTGTAGATGGAGAAATTGGTATGCGGCGGACAGGTGGGATCCTGCAGGCCAAATGCCATATAGACAGGACATTGGATGCCCGGTGCGAAGTTCTTCACATCAAAATACGATAGCATCCTGAACAGGTCTGTCCGGTCGATGCCCTCTTTATCGGCTTGTTCGAACACCTCGTGCACGGGCCACGAGACAATCTTCGCATAATCGGGATAGTCGCCCAGGAACGGAACGGACGGCGCGATGGCTTTGATCCGGCTGTCCAAAGCCGCCGCGACGCAGGTCAAGGCGCCTCCCTGGCTCTCCCCGAACGAAACGATCCGGTCCGGATCGACCTTATCGAGTGAAGCGACAAAATCGACGGCCCGCTTGGCATCACAGAAAGCACCCCGGTAATAGAATGTCTCTTTCGAAGCCAGGCCGCGGTCGATCCATCGATCCTGTCCCTCCTTGAAGATACCCTGGTCACGGACGCTTACCAGAAAATCGATCCGGTCCGGTGCTGCGGACGGGTCGAAATAATAAACGTCCGCCCCATAGCCCATATATTGGACACAGACCGGATACTTTCCTTCCGCTACGGGAACGGAAAGGATACCGCCGGAAACGCCCCCGCCCCAGGATTCGTAAACCACTTTGTAGCATGTCCGTACCTCATTGGAATATTCCGGCACGACGGTCAGTTGCGGATTCAGCGGCACGGCAGCCAACTCCGTCAGCGTCTGCTCCCAGAAAGCGGTAAAATCGGGCTGTGCATCGGGCAGGCTCACGACGGCGTCGGGCCGCACGCCGATGTTGAAGCGGATGGAATCGCGCAAACGTACTTCGTAGAAGCCGGGCGCCAGACGGCCCAATTTGACTTTCAGGGTGCTGTCGGCAGCAATTGTGACGTTGCGGGAAAGCACGACTTCAGGCGTATCGGCCATCAGCGAAAGGTCCGTCACTAGCTGGAATGTAGCCGGGCCGGGCGCTGCATTCACATGGGTTTGCAAGGTATAAGGTCCTTTTTGCAGGAAAAGCCAGCCCAGGTCGGGAACTGATTCGCCGGTAGGCGCCTCTACGGACCGTCCACACGCGACAACAAGCAAGACAAAAACAAGGGAGCAGAAACGTTTCATAGGTGTTGCATTCAGATTCAATCCCAAATATACGAAACTTTTATACGAAAGAAAACGTACCTTTGCAGATTGTATTTCCCAACCAGACTACGATATCCATGTATAATCCATTATCCACCCACGCAGACGAGTTCATCGACCATGCCGAAGTCCTGGAGACGCTCGCCGAAGCCGCCCGCAAAAGCAGCGACAAGCAGGTCGTGCGTGCCATCCTCGAGAAAGCCGCCCTTCAAAAAGGACTGAGCCACCGGGAAGCCGCCATCCTGATGGACTGCAATGATCCCACCCTGGAGGCACAACTCTACGCGCTCGCCGCCGAAATCAAGCAGCGTTTCTACGGCAACCGCATCGTGCTGTTCGCACCGCTCTATCTGTCGAACTATTGCATCAACGGCTGTGTTTATTGCCCTTACCACGCCAAGAACCGTTCAATCCCGCGCAAGAAGCTTTCGCAGGAAGAAGTTGCCGAAGAGGTCCGCGCCCTGATCCGAATGGGCCACAAGCGGCTGGCTCTGGAGGCTGGCGAAGATCCGGTACACAATCCGCTGTCCTATATCCTCGATTCCATCCGGACCATTTACGATGTCCGGGAAGGCGGCAATTCCATCCGCCGCGTCAACGTCAATATCGCTGCCACGGATGTGGAATCGTACCGCAAGCTCAAGAATGCCGGCATCGGCACGTACATTCTCTTCCAGGAGACATACGACAAAGCCAAATACCAACAGCTCCACCCTACCGGACCGAAGAGCAACTACGACTGGCATACCGAGGCGATGGACCGCGCCCAGGAAGGCGGCTGCGACGACGTGGGCGTCGGCGTACTGTTCGGTCTCGGCGGCTATCGCTACGAACTGACAGCACTGCTGATGCACGCTGAGCACCTGGAAGCCCGTTTCGGGGTCGGCCCGCACACCATCAGCATGCCGCGTATCTGCCCGGCCGACGACGTGTCGCTTGACAGTTTCCCCGATGCACTGCCGGATGCCATTTTCCGTAAACTTGTGGCAGTACTTCGTGTGGCGGTCCCCTACACCGGCATGATCATCTCTACCCGCGAATCCGCGCGGATGCGGGAACAACTGCTGGCCTGCGGTGTGTCGCAGATCAGCGGTGGCTCACGTACCAGTGTCGGCGGCTATACAACCGAGGCGCGACACGATGAGACAGCGCAATTCGACGTCTCGGATACGCGTTCCCTTGAGGAAGTCGTGCGCTGGCTGCTGGAAACGGACCATATCCCGAGTTTCTGCACGGCCTGCTACCGGGAAGGACGGACCGGCGACCGTTTCATGGCGCTCTGCAAGAGCGGTAAGATCAGCTTGTGCTGCACGCCGAATGCCCTCATGACGCTGAAAGAATACCTGATGGACTATGCCACTCCGGAAACGCGGACAATCGGCGAAAAACTGATCGCCAAGAGTCTGACCGACATTCCGGAAGGCCGTGTCCGCAACCTCACCCTCGAACGGCTGAAGGCCATCGAGTCCGGCAGCCGCGACTTCCGCTTCTGATTACGATGAAAAAGGCCTCCCCGTTTCTATTTCAAGACTACGGCCCCTTCGGGGCCTATCCCTCCCAAAGCCAAGGCTTTGGGCCCCTCCCACTCACGGCTGCGTGGGCGCAGACGGTCTTGAAATAGAAACGGGGAGGCCTTTAATACACACGATGGAACGCATTCGAATCGCTTTCTTTGGGCCGACCAACAGCGGCAAATCGACACTGGTCAACGCGATCGCTGGGCAGCAGGTTTCGCTTGTGAGCGACATTCCCGGGACGACGACCGATCCAGTCCGCAAGGCCATCGAACTGCCGGGAATCGGACCTTGTGTATTGATCGATACGGCAGGGCTCGATGACACAGGCGTGCTGGGTCCCGAACGGCAGCGCCTCACCCGCGCCGTGCTCGACGAGACCGACATCGCCGTAGTGTTGCCAATGGCTCCCAATGAGGTCCATTGGGCGCAAAAAGGGGGGCAAAATGCACCCAATGGCTCCGATATCGAGCCATTGGCCACGCGTGCCGGCATTCCCGTCATCCACTATACCCGAGGGGAGTCTGTCGCTTCCCTCCTCCAGCGCATCCAGGAAGCACTGCCAAAAGAAGAAGAGCAGTTCTTGACAGGCGACCTTGTCAAAGCCGGTGACACCGTGCTGCTGGTCATGCCGCAAGACAGCGAAGCGCCGAAAGGCCGTCTTATCCTGCCCCAGGTCCAAGTGCTGCGGGAATTGCTGGACCGGAAGTGCAACGCCCTCTGCTGCACACCCGAGTCCCTTCCCGATGCGATGAAAAGCCTTCGGACACCGCCAGCCTTGACCATCACCGATTCCCAGGTTTTCGGCCTCGTCAACCAGCGCATTCCGCAGGACTGGCCGCTTACTTCTTTTTCCATCCTGCTTGCCAACGCCAAAGGAGACATCCGGACATTTGTGGAGGGTGCGAAGGCCATTGACCGTCTCGACGGCCACTCCCACGTGCTGATCGCCGAAGCGTGTACCCATGTACCTGATACGGAGGACATCGGCCGGGTGAAGATTCCAGCGTTGTTGCGGAAGAGAATCAAGATGGCCGGACAAGCCGGCCATGACGAGGGTCCGACGGTCCAAATAGCTGCCGGCAACGATTTTCCGGAAGATCTGACACCGTACGACCTGATCATCCATTGCGGCGCGTGTGTGGCCGGCAAACAAGTTGTACGGTCCCGGACGAAAAAGGCACTCCTCAGCGGAGTGCCCATCACCAATTACGGAATCGCCCTGGCCTTTCTGCAGGGTATTCTGGGAAGGATCGTCATCCCCGGTCCGGCGTCCCGGACTGAAGGGTAAGTTTGTAGAGCTTGACCGAATTCTCGATGGTCTTCTCCTTGGCTTCGTTGCCGTAACCTTCCACGTCGGCCACATTCTTGGAACTGTGGGTCAGGCATAATGCGCCGTTGATGCAACCCCCGTCGCAGGCCATGCCTTCGAAGAAGTTGGCGGTTGCCTTGCCGAATTTCAACTTCATGAGATTGGCACGGCATTCATCGATGCCGTTCATCACTACGGGGACGACGCCCTCCACACCATAGGAAGCCGCCACATCGGCAACACCACGGGCTACACCACCGGACTTGGCAAAGATACGGCCATAGAAGGAAGCGTTGTCCAGACTGCTGTCCTCAAGCTCGGTCGTGTCGATATCCAAGGCATCGAAGAAGGCCTGCAGTTCCTCGAATGACAGGACGGAATCGATGGCGCCTCCCGTTTTGGGCAGCCGGTATTCCATCTTCTTCGAACTGCAAGGACCGATAAAAACCACCTTGGCCGTAGGATCTGAACGCTTGATCAGGCGGGCCGCTTCAACCATCGGAGAAACCGACGAAGAGACGTACTTGACCAGCTCCGGGAAATTCTTTTCCAGAAAGGCAACGAACGACGGGCAGCAGGAGGTCGTCAGCAGCTGCTTTTCCTTCCACTCGTTGACTTCGTGATAGAGGGTGATGTCAGCGCCGAGCGCCGCCTCCACGACCTGGTGGAACCCGATTTTCTTGATGGCCGTGACGACCTGGGTCACCCGCCCGAAATGGAACTGGCTGACAATGGCCGGTGCGATGACCGCATAGACGCGGTATTTCCGGCCGCCGTCCGATTCCTTCAGCATAGCAATGATATCCGTCACGAAGGACTTGTCGGTAATGGCGCCGAAGGGGCAACGATAGACGCAGGCGCCGCAGGCGATGCACTTGTCGTAATCGATCTTGGCCTTTCTTTCCTCGTCCATCGAGATGGCCTTGACCTTGCAGCTCTTGATACAGGGACGATGACGCGTGATGATCGCCTCATACGGGCAGACCTGGCTGCATTTGCCGCACTCGATGCATTTGGACCGGTCGATCACCGCATGTTTGTCGACAATGGAGATGGCATCCCGCGGACAGACGTCCTTGCAGGCATGCATCAGGCACCCGCGGCATGCGGAAGTGACCAGCATTCCGTCGATGGGACATTCGTCGCAAGCGATGTTGATGACCGCGATGGGATTGGGATTGGTGCGGTCGCCGCCCATCGCCATCCACACCCGCTCTTCGGAGATGGCTCTTTCCTTGTAGATGCAGCACTGCATGCTTTCCTTGTTGCCGGCGGCAATCTCCTTGGCGATGTCGATCCGCGCAGACTCCAGGTCACCGGCAAAGGCGTGCCGGATCACCTCTTTGAGGACTTTGTATTTGACAAGTTGTACGTTGGTATCGAATATCTTATTGCTAACGCTCATAGAAAAAGGGATTAATCATAATAAATCGTGACAGTCTTGCCCATGGCGCGAAGGTTGGTGGCCAGGTGTTCCACCAACTTGAGCTTGAGTGTCGTGTCGATCTCAAGCCCCTGGTGGGCCTTGTTGACGCTCTGTCCCACATAGAAAGTGACGTCCGTCGCTTCTTCAAAAAGGATTTCGGCCAGCAGGGATGCGCCGTCCTTGCGGTGGAAGGTTTTAGGCGTCAAGTCGCTTACGGACAGATACTTGGAAGAAAGCTCCAACAGTCTCCGCATGGTCAGGACCCCTTCCGTGACCAAGTCGATGCCCTCGATGAAACCGATGGGGGGCACATCCTTGTCCGGAAAATCGAAACTTGTCTCGAGGGTCTTTCCCGTCTGCCGGGCCACAATCATGGCCGTTGTTCCTCCGCAGACCACTTTCTTGCCGGGTCGGGAAAGAAAGGCCGATACATAATAGCCATCGCTCTCCCGGTCGACAGGAGGGCCGACCATCAGGCTCACAGCCGTCGGTTTCCGGACCTTGATGGCAGCCACCGTCGTATCGTCACCCGGCTTGTCGAGATACAAGTCGTTGCAAGCGGAAGCCAGCAGACAGGAGACGGCCCGGGCAGACATGTCGGGACGGACAGTCCGGTCGAGGTGCTCCATGATCTGTTTTCTCGTCCAGCCGAAATTGAGAATCTTCCCCACACCGGCATGGACAGTTCCGTCGGACATGACAATGACGATATCGTTTTCCTGCAGGGCGAGCGTACTTCGATAGACCCGCTTCCCCCCTATTTCCATCTCGGTACGCGCAAAGTCGCAGCAGTGGCCGTCATGGAAACAGATGGCCTGCGGATTGTCAAACTCAATCAGGCTTCCTTCGCCGCGGCTGTTCATGTGGATGACGGAGAACGTGGAATAAGCGAGCCCGCGCACCTTGCAGACAGGAAGCGTCTGGATCATCGTCTCGATACAGTCAATCAAGTCGATATCATCCGCGATCATCCGGCATAGAATCTTGGAAGTGAGCGTCGAAAGGATGCTCGCCTTCACCCCGCTGCCGAGACCGTCGGCCAGGACGAGGGTCGTCCAGTCTCCGTTCCGGCACAACTCCACCTGGTCGCCGCACAACTCTTCCCCATATTTATTGAGCGAAGAACAACCGTATTCAAGACAGAGATCCATCCGCTACTCCTCTTTTTTGTCTTCCTCGAGAATTTTCTTCAGGTTCACCAGGGCGACCTTGGTCTCCGCAGTCGTCTCGCCCAGAAGGGAGGCGATTTCCTGGGCGACACGCATCTGTTTCGTGATGACCTCATCGGCCGTGCGGATGGTGTTCTGCCGGACCTCGTCCAACTGCTGGTTGTAGTTCACGATGCTGGTCACGTCCTTCAGGATTCCGAAGAGGACATGTTGTTCCGGAATCTTGGTTACCGTGAGTTTGACATAACGGTCTGTCTTCTCGAGGAACATCTCGCTTTCAAAGATGTTTCCGTCTTCCCCCAGCGCGTGGAGGAAATCTTCAGGATTGAAGAAATCGGCTGCCAGCCGGCCTTTGAAATCCACGTTCCCGATGCCGAGCAGTTCGAGAGCCTTGTTGTTGATCTCCAAGATCTTCAGATCATTGGTAAGGACGACGATGCCCTCGGGGCTGTTGCGGATAATCTCATAGGACATGGTCTCGGCCCGCTGCCGCATGTACGGGAGACAGACGTCGATATCGGCATAACCATTGATGACGGCCCAGGCCTTCTCCCGGCAGGTATGATAGCCGCAGGAACCGCAATTCCGCTCATCCTCGGGACGATATTTCCCGATACGGTGCAGGACGTTCTCAATCTCCTGGTTGGAGACAGGACGCCCTTTCGTCCGAAGCCGCGGATAGTCGGCCTCCAGGATGACGTGCGTCTTTCCGGCATCAGGCGTCACCGGATAGGTCTTCTTCTCATGATCGACATACCGCCAGATCTCGCAGGCGGCCTGAATCGTTCCGCCCGCCTTCTTGAGACTGCACGGGCCACCGATGCAACCGTCATTGCACACATTCATCTCCAGGAACACGTGGTTGAGATGCTCGATGTTCTCCAAGGCCTTGACGCAACGGTCGATACCATCGATAGCCAGATAGGAGTACCCTTCCGGCCGCTTCTGGAACGAATTGATGATACCGCGGGAGACCGGATAATTCTTGGCGTAATTCGCGTGCCGATCCCCATCTTCCAGCTGGACATCCATAATGTCCGAAAGGACGATGCCCTTGGCTTCGAAGAGATCCCGCAATTCCGTGAAGGTCAGTACGCCGGCCAACAGCCCACTTTCTTCCGCCTCCTTCTTTTTGGCGATGCAGGGGCCGATGAAGACAATCTTGGCACCGGGATACTGTTCCCGCAGCATCTTGGCGTGCGCAATCATCGGAGAATCCACTTTTGCCAGATACTGCAGGGCGTTGGGATAATACTTCTGGATCAGCTGGCAGGCAGCCGGACAGGCAGAGGTAATGAAATTCTCATAGGTTCCCCCTTCCAGCAGTTCCTTGTACTTGCGGGTAACCGCTTCCGCGCCGACAGCCGTCTCTTCGGCATCGGTAAAGCCGAGCCGGGCCAGCGCCAATTTGAACGTGGTGAAATTGGAAATGCCGAAACTGGAGACGAACGAGGGCGCGACACTGGCGATCACCCGTTTGCCGGAGGCGATCAGCTGGAGAACTTTCTCCGTCTCACTGACCACGACCTTGGCATTCTGGGGACAAACCATGGTGCAATGACCGCAAAGAATGCAGCGGTCCTCCAGGATGCGGGCTTCCCGGTCTTTCACGGCGATCGCCTTGACCATGCACTCATGCAGGCATTTGAAGCAGTCGTCGCACTGCACGTTCAGGGAGCACAGGTATTCTGACATGGCCGGACGCTATTTCTTGATGATATAGGGATACACCTCGTTCAGGAAGAGTTCTTCCACGTTCTGGCTATTGACATTATGGAACAGGACATCGCCGTTCTCCAGGTGTTCAACCGACGGGTTGTCAAGTCCTTCGGCCTTGACGGTGACGCCCTGGGCACAGCAACCCAGACAGAAACTGGCCCGTAACTCCACCAGGTCCTCCACGTCGCATTTCTTGATGACCTCTTTCATGGCCTCGATGACATCATAGGAACCTTTCAAGTGGCAGGAACTGCCGACACAGACTTTCAGAATCATAGCAGGAATCGATTTAATTTACAAAAATACCCCAAAAAAAGGAATAATCAAAACCGGAAAAAGGAAGCGGCCGGATTGCTCCGGCCGCTTCAAGTCAAAGAAATTGTAACCGTCAATCCCGGTTCGCGAACTCGTCCACGATCTTCTGGATGTCCGCCGGATTCAGGCGGCCATACACCTTCTCCGCGATGGTGGCCACCGGCGCAAGGCCGCACGCACCCACGCAGCGCAGGCAGTCGAGGGAGAATTTGCCGTCGGGGGTCGTCTCACCGACATCGATGCCCAGCACCCGCTTGAATTCTTCCAGCAGTTTGTCGGCACCCCGTACATAGCAGGCCGTACCCAGACAGACCGAGATCGGATACTTGCCCTTGGGCGTCATCGTAAAGAACGAATAGAACGTCACCACGCCGTACACCTTCGAAGCGGGAATGTTCAGCTGCCTGGCGACGACGCGCTGCACCGGTTCGGGCAGGTAACCCAGCTTCGACTGGCATTCGTGCAGGATGGCAATCAGTTCACCCGGATCGTTATTGAATTTTTCGCAGACTTCCTCCACCTGGCGGACAGCCTCGCAAGATAATTTCATTTCAGCCATGACTACTGGATCTGTTTGTTGTAATAATGGGTGTGAAGCAGCTCCTCGGAACGCTCGCTCAGCGGCTCGCCGAGGAACGATTCATAGAGCTTGATAATATCCGGATTCTTGTGGCTCAAGCGGATGGGCTTGCCTTCATCCTCGCGGTAGATGGCAGCCGCACGGGCCTTCAGGATCTCGATATTGCCGTGATGATACGGCTGGCCCGCGCCGCCGATGCAGCCGCCCGGGCAGGCCATCACTTCCACGACATGGTAGTTGAGTTCCCCTTTGCGCAGCTTGTCCATCAGGATACGGGCATTGCTGAGCGTGTGGGCCACACAGACCTTGAGCGGGAAGCCGGCCAGGTCGATAGTCGCTTCCTTGATGCCCTCGAGACCGCGGACTTCGGTGAATTCCAGTTTCTCGAGCACCTTGCCCGTATAGACTTCATAGACCGTACGGAGAGCCGCTTCCATCACGCCGCCCGTCGCGCCAAAGATGGCGCCGGCACCGGAGGACTCGCCCAGCGGCGTGTCGAAATCACTGTCAGGGAGCTCGGTAAAGCGGATGTTGGCCCGCTTGATGAGACGTGCCAGTTCGCGGGTGGAGATGGAATAGTCCACATCGGGATTGTTGCCGTCCACGGAGAACTCTTCGCGCTCGCATTCGTATTTCTTGGCCAGGCAAGGCATGATCGAGACGACCACCACCTTCTTGGGATTGATGCTCCGCTGTTCACACCACCAGGTCTTGGCAATGGCGCCGAACATCTGGGCCGGCGACTTGGCCGAAGACGGATAGTCGAGCAGGTCGGGATAGTTGTGCTCGAAGAAATTGACCCAGGCCGGGCAGCACGACGTCATGATCGGAAGCTTGACGCTCTTGTCGCCGGCCAGATGGGCCTTCAAGCGTTTGAGGATCTCGGCGCCTTCTTCCATGATGGTAAGGTCGGCGGCGAAGTCCGTGTCGAACACCTTGGTAAAGCCCAGGTAACGGAGGGCGGATACCATCTTGCCGGTCACGATGGAGCCGGGCTTCATGCCGAACTCCTCGCCGAGGGCCACGCGGACAGCGGGAGCCGGCTGGGCGATGACGATCTTGTTGGGGTCCACCAGGTCGTCCATCAGGCGGTCGGTGTTGTCACGCTCGGTCAGGGCGCCCGTCGGGCAGACGGCGACGCACTGGCCGCAATAAGTGCAATCCGTGTCCTTAAACATGCGGTCGAAGGTCGGAGCGATGGTGGTGTCGAAACCGCGGCGGACAGCGCCGAGGACACCCACGGACTGGACATTGTTGCACACAGCCTCGCAACGGCGGCAGAGGATGCACTTGTCCATGTTGCGCGTGATGGCGGCGGTAATCTCTTTCTTGCGGGTGGACTGCTCGCCACCGGTGAACGGCATCTGGCGGATATTGAAACGCATCACCAGGCGCTGCAGTTCGCAGTCACTGCACTTGGGACAAGTGAGGCAGTCGTTCGGGTGGTCGGAGAGCATCAGTTCCGCAATGGTCTTGCGGGCCTTGATGACGCGCGCGGAGTTGGTCTTCACGACCATGCCTTCGGTGCAGACCGTGGCGCAGGAAGGAGCCAGGTTGCGGCGGCCTTCCACTTCCACGACGCAGATACGGCAGGAAGCCGGATTGTTCTTCACGCAGGTGCCTTTGAGGTCGATGTGGCAGAGCGTGGGGATGGCGATGCCGACGGAAGCCGCGGCATCGAGGACGGTCGTGCCCGGTGCAACGGAGACCGGGCGGTTGTCTATGGTAAGATTGACTTTTTTGTTCATCGTGGTACTAGATTACGGAGATGGCACCGAAGTGGCAGCGCGACAAGCACATGCCGCAGCGGATACAGACGTACGGATTGATGACATGCGGTTTGCGGCTCTCGCCCATGATGGCCTGGGCCGGGCAGGACTTCGCGCACACCGAGCAGCCCTTGCAGCGCATCGGGTCGATGGTGTAGGTCAGCAAGGCCTTGCACTTCTTAGCGCGGCACTTGTGCGCACGCACGTGTTCCACATATTCATCCCGGAAGTTGGCGAGCGTCGAGAGCACCGGATTCGGCGAGGTCTGTCCGAGACCGCAGAGTGCGGAATCCTTGATGACTGTAGCCAGGTCCTGAAGCTTGTCCAGATCGGCCATTTCACCCTTGCCTTCGGTAATGCGGGTCAGAATCTCCAGCATCCGTTTGTTGCCGATCCGGCACGGCGTGCATTTGCCGCACGACTCACCGACCGTAAATTCCAGATAGAACTTGGCGACCGACACCATGCAGTCGTCTTCGTCCATCACGATCATACCGCCCGAACCCATCATCGAACCGGCCGCCGTCAGGCTTTCGTAATCGATGGGGATGTCGAGGTGTTTCTCGGTAAGGCAGCCGCCGGAAGGACCACCGGTCTGCACGGCTTTGAACCGTTTGCCGTTCTTCACGCCGCCGCCGATGTCGTAGATGATTTCCCGCAGGGTGGTACCCATCGGGACTTCGATCAGGCCGACGTTGTTGATCTTGCCCGCCAGGGCGAAGACCTTGGTGCCCTTCGATTTCTCCGTGCCGATGGACGAGAACCACTGGGGTCCGCGGGTTAGGATCACAGGGATGTTGGCGAGGGTCTCTACGTTGTTCACGTTGGTCGGCTTACCCATGTAACCGGCTTCGGCCGGGAACGGCGGCTTGAGCGTCGGCTCGCCGCGTTTGCCTTCCATGGAATGGATCAGGGCCGTTTCCTCACCACAGACGAAGGCACCGGCACCGTAACGGATCTCGATATCGAAATCGAAGCCCGAACCGAGGATGTTTTCGCCGAGGAGACCATATTCTCGCGCCTGGGCGATGGCGATCCGCAAGCGCTCGACGGCCAGCGGATACTCGGCACGGATGTAGATCAGACCGTGGTGCGCCTCGATGCAGTAACCGCAGATGGTCATGGCTTCGACGATCGAGTTGGGGTCACCTTCCATGATGGAACGGTCCATGAAAGCACCCGGGTCCCCTTCATCGGCGTTGCAGACCACATACTTGTCCTCCGACTTGAACTTGCGGGCGATCTCCCACTTCGTACCGGTCGGGAAGCCGGCACCACCGCGACCGCGGAGGCCGGACGCCTTGATATCGTCGAGGACATCCTGGCTGGGACGCTTCAGGCTCCGCGCCAGGGCCTGGTAGCCGTGGCGGCCGATGTACTCGTTGATATCCTCGGGATTGATGACACCGCAGTTGCGGAGCGCGACACGCATCTGCTTGCGGTAGAAATTCATGTGCTTGGAGTCGTTCACATGACGGCCCGTACCCGGATCGAGGTACAGAAGCCGCTCCACGCGGTTACCCGCGATAATGTGGGATGTGACGATCTCTTCCACATCCGCCGGGCGGACCGAGGTGTAGAAGGTGTTGTCGGGCATGATCTTGACGATCGGACCTTTCTCGCAGAAGCCGAAGCAGCCGGTCACGACCACGTCCACCTTGTCGGTGATCCCGTGGGCCTGAAGCGACGCGTGGAAGTTTTCTACGATCTTCGCACTTTCAGAGGCTTTGCAACCCGTACCGCCGCAGCAGAGAATCTGGATATGCGGGGTTCCCGTCTCCAGCCCGCAAGGGGCGATGGTGCCGGCGCGTTTGTTTGCCTCCCGGACGGACAACGCCTTGGCGGCTTTCCGTCGGATGCCGTCGAGGGCATCGGCTGATTTAATTTTCATTATGATGGGTAAATGACAAGTTAAATGTAAGTCTGCAAATTTACAAAAAAGTAAGCAATTCCTATAAAAATAATGTACCTTTGGCACAAATAGAAAGAAAATGCAGTACAGAAAGGATAGAAACGGAACTGCGCTTTCCCTCCTGGGGTACGGATGCATGCGTTTTACCCGCAAAGGCACCGCCATCGACCTGGAGAAGGCAGAACAGGAAATCATGGCCGCTTTCCGGGCCGGCGTCAACTACTACGATACCGCCTACATCTATCCGGGCAGCGAAACAGCCCTTGGCCAGATCCTGGAACGCAATGGCATCCGCGACCAGGTGTACATCGCGACCAAACTCCCGCAATACCTGATCCAGAAGGCCAGTGCCGTGGACCGCTTCTTCGACGAAGAACTCCGGCGCCTGCGCACCGACCACATCGACTACTACCTGATGCACCAGATGACCGATTTCGCCCAATGGGAGAAACTCAAGTCCCTCGGCATCCGGGAATGGATCGCCCGGAAGAAAGCCACGGGCGCCATCCGCAACATCGGTTTTTCCTACCACGGCAGTTCCGACTATTTCCTGCAGATCCTCAACGATTACGACTGGGATTTCTGCCAGATCCAATACAACTACCGCGACGAGCACACGCAGGCGGGCGTCACCGGCCTGAAAGCCGCCGCAGCCAAAGGCATTCCCGTCATCATCATGGAACCGCTGCGCGGCGGCAAGCTGGTCGGCATGCTGCCGGAGGCTGCCCGGAAAGCCATCGCCCACAACCCGCGCGGCTGGACCCCCGCGGAATGGGCCTTCCGCTGGCTCTACAACCAGCCGGAAGTGACGGTTGTCCTCTCGGGCATGAACTCCCTCCAGATGGTAGCGGAAAATGTCCGGACCGCGTCCGAAGCCAGCGTCGGGGAGTGGACCGAATCCGATTTCGCCCTCATCCGCGAAGTCAACCAGCTCATCAGCGAAAAAGAAAAAGTGCCCTGCACAGGATGCCGCTATTGCATGCCTTGTCCACAAGGCGTGGATATCCCCGGCGCCTTCCGCTGCTACAACGAGATGTACACCGAGTCCAAGAGTGCCGGTCGCTTCCACTACGCGCAGACCGTGGTCCTGACAGAGAAACCGGCCTTCGCGAGTCAGTGCCTCGAATGCGGCAAGTGCGAAAAGCACTGCCCGCAAGCCATTCCCATCCGGGAAAAGTTGAAAGAAGCCGACAAAGCCCTCCGGCCGCTCCCCTATCGGATCGGCATCGAGTTCGTCCGCAAATTCTTCTTCAGGAAACGGGCAGCCCAAAAGCCGTAAAGACGGCGCGTGCGTGCTGCAATTCCGCATCGGAAGGCGTAGCCATCGGAATGCCCTCCGGATTGTAAGTCGTGCCCATGCGGGCGTGCTTGCCTTTCCCGATATCGTGATACGGCAGCAGGTCCACGCCCTCCGGCAGTTTGGGCAGCGAAGCCAGGAAGCGCGCCGAAGCCTCGAGGTTGGCATCATCGGCATTGATGCCGACAATCAGCGGGATGCGGATGCGGAAGGTTGCGCCTAGATCGGCGATGAGTCGGATGTTCTCCAGAATGCTTTCGTTGGGCACGCCGGTATAACGGGCGTGGAGCGTGCTGTCCATCAGCTTTAGATCGACCAGGAAAAGTTCGCAATGGGCCGCCGTTTGCCGGACTACGTCCTCCGCCGCATACAAAGTAGTGTCCACCGCCCGATGGAAACCCCGTCGGCCGAGCTCCTGGAGTAACGCCAGCGTCTCAGAAGGATGCATAAGCGGTTCACCTCCGCAAAGCGTCACGCCACCGCCACTGCGTTCCATCACGCCCCGCTCCTTCTCCACTTCCGCCATCAATTCCTCCATCCCCCACTGTTTTCCGCTCATTTCCAGTGCCTTGGAAGGACATTCCCGGATGCAGGCCCCGCACAGGATGCAGGGATTCCCTGTGGGACGGATCCCATCGGGCGTCAACTCTAGCGCCCCATTCGGGCACACCTCTACGCAACTGCGGCACCCAATACAGCGGCTTTGCTTATATAGCTTCTGCGGCAGCGGACTCCAGCTCTCCGGATTGTGGCACCAGATGCACCGCAGCGGGCATCCTTTCAGGAACAACGTGGTCCGGATCCCTGGACCGTCATGGATCGCATAGCGTTTGATGTCGAAGATCAGGGGCATAGCATACATAGTTATTCTTGATCGATTCGCTTACTTATCTCTCCATCCCAGGGTGCGTACCGAAATACTTGTCTGCCAATTCCAAAACCGGGGTCATGTCAGTTTCTTCCCATAGATTCGTTTCTGCCTTACAAAAGGAAGAGTCCCGATTGAAAACAACGAACCACTCTATCGGATCAAACTCCCAGTATTCCTTTCTACATTTCCCTTGGGCCCTTGCTTTTCCATAAACGTGTAAAAACATAGGGTTTTCTTCACCAAAAACCCTAACGGTCTTTCCTGAATAACTCGTTCTGCCCAAGTAAGGTAGGTCTCCGACAAAGCACTCATAACAAATATGCTTATAGATTTCACTTTTGTTTTGATATATATTAAAATACATCAAAGTATCATATGAATAACAACACAGCGTGATTTCATCATATGACTGTGCGTAAAAAGAATTGATGATAGAATCTTTCAGATAAAGAGAGATACATTCCTTCGAGAATTCCGATAATTCAATATTCTCATTTCTGTCAGCATACCATCCTCGCATACAGGAAATTAGAGAGAATGAGACTAAGAAGATGATTATTACTCTTTTCATGATGACATTTTATTTTAAAGTTGAGAATATTTCTTCCCATTTCTTTGCTTCATATATTGTTTTCTGATCATACAGAATAAGTTCACCACTACCAGGCAAGTATACAAAATGCTGAGCTTTTGGCAGAAATTTTGCAGAATACTTATCCCCATCTTTACTATTTTCATGAAACCCTGAAGGACCAGCTTCTAAGCAGCCTCATCTAAATCCGGATAGAAATCATCACGAACGGATTCAAAGAATGCAAATACATCCTCTGCCGTTGTGTAACCGTTAATACCACCAATTCGGATGGCATCGTTCTTCGGATTCTGAGAGGTTCTCAGCCCTCCGGTGTAGCTCGTTTTCATAGTATGTCTCGTTTTGGTTTATACTCAGCGCAAAGTGGCCGTAGCGAAATGCGGCCTAAAATGAATAAAAATAAGCCGTAGAGTATAATAACGAACCTGAAAAAGAACTAACCAGTGACATTAGCCGCGACGAAAGATTAAGCAAAGATTATACCAGTCGTTCTCGAAAAGTATCAATTGTTTTTATTAACTTTGTAAGACTCGATACGCATAAACATCGACCCTATGACTTCTTATCCTTTTCTTATTGAATTCTCCATGGGTGGCTACCAGTGGTATAGCCCGGAAGAAGGTCCGGCTTCGCCGCTGGAGGCCGAAGTTGCATTGACAGAAGAAGAAGTCCAGCAACTGAAAGATTTCGTCAAAAAGAATGGGGGTGAACGGAATGCCTCCAAGCTCGGTCTGGACAAGGCGCTCCCAAATGTTTTCAAGAAGATGGACGAAGCCGCAAGAGAAGTCTGTGACCGAGTCAGCTATGGCAATGCGTTGATACAGGAGTTCGAACAAAACGAGGCCTGGTATGACGGCGATCCGCATCAGATGATGTCAAGGATGGAAGCTGACGGGCTCTTTGAATATGACCCAGAGAACGCGTCGGTTGGCGAAGATGACCCAGATCCGAAATATAGTGAATACCGAATCTGGTTTGAAGAGTATTTCTTTAGCCTGCCATTTGATGAAATGGTCGCATTCATTGAGAAGTATTATGGCTATTTGGCGGGTAGGTTGACAGACGAAAAGATGGCGTATCGCTATTCTATGAGTCTCCCTATTTGTTAGTACAAAATGCCAAAATTTTTTGTGGTTTTCAATTTGAACTAGATTAATTTTCAAAACGAACACAATGCAAAAGGCCGACTATGATTCTATGTCTAATCAAGAGTACCTACAATCTCTTACAGAGGAACTATGGAAAGCCCTGCCCATAAGTAGATTTCCGCACGGACTCGGAACATATGAGTATATGTGGAAATATAAGATTTCATTAGAAACATACACACATCTTTTGTTATTGGTTAATAAACTAGATTTATCAAATAGAAAATCACTCAAGCACGAGATAGAAGGTTATTATAAAGGATCAACCAACGTTGCACGCGTTATTACTCTTATTATTTGCGAATGGTACAAAAGAAATTCTGACAGCTTGGATGGTGATGGGGCAATGAATCTTTTCACATTTAGAGATTATATTACAGCGAAAGACATTTGGGAGGCAGCCGGTTTTGACAATGAACTTCTTCACAAGGCGAAGAAAGCAAATTTACGACAGACAGCAATGTGTGTTCTTGGTGGCTTTCCTCTAAAATATGTGAATCAAGCAGAAAGTCGTTTTGAAAGATTAATAAATAAGTTATCTGATGATGAAGATGAAACTAGTGAAGGATCTTGGAACGAACTATTTGACGGTCAAAATACTGTATTCTCTGGTTCCTTAAAATCTGGTAGTTGCAAGGAGTATGTAGACGCTCTTTGGAAATACATGGAAACAGAAGATATATCTTATCTACCTTTTCATGAGACCGATCTTCAGTTGGAGTTATTTAAATCTTTTTGTACCCACCTCAAGAATGGTTATGGGGAGAAGTTAAAAAAAGACTTTTTCAAAGAGACACATATAATCTACACGAATGATGATGATGTTTCAGTACAAGCCCAATTGAATCTTCAAATTGGGTTCAAAAAAGACAACCATATTCTTTATGCTTCACAACTTCTTAGGATAGAACCAAGTCTGGATTTTTCACAAATTAATAAGTTGGCTTTTTTTCTCCGAGTCGTCAACTCGGATGGAACAGACAAAGACAGTGCATTACGGTACTATCGTCGAGTAGGAAATGGGAGAAATGACTTTGTTTGTGTTGGACTGTCCCCACTTTGTGTCGAATATGATTTATTCAACATTGATAGGATTGATCTTTATTGCCAAAATGTTCCTAACGGGGAGGCGCGGCGACTTAAAACAATTAAAGTGGGCATGTCCTTAGAGTTATATGAGAGTACTAGGGCTTATTGTTGGACTTCAAAGAAGCAACCTTATGCTCGAAAAGCATTGTTATTAGATCATGCATTATTTCAAGATTTCCGCAACCTCTCTCCCTCTGAAAAGCGAAGTGAAGATTCAGATGCCGCACGTCCTGTTTGGGTATGGCTATACCAACGTGAATCTTTAGTATTAACGGATGTAAGCGGAGAGAAACATCCTTTCAAAAGTGGGAACCTTCAGCCTGTTCAAGTCGTTTTTTCATATTCCGGTCTTGACAAAGATATACGCATTAGGGATGGCAGAGTGGACAGTGTTTCTCTAGATGGTTCAAGTCCCATCCGGCTTCTCTATGGAAATGTCCTTCCATCGGGGAAGTCGTTAAACATTTACGTTTTATCCATGTTGGGCGGTAGAATAAAAAAGAGTGATTCATATTATTTAGAATATAAAGAAAAAGATTCTTTCAGATATAAAGAGTGGACAGATAGATCTGGGCCCTCTCAAGGTTTTATTTCAATAAGGGTCACCACAAAGGCCATTGATCGGTTGCCATATACGGCAGATGTCTATTATCTGCCTTCCTCTCACCCCGTCGAAAGGAATTTAACAGAACACGAGATTTCCTTTAAAGAAGTTTCGTCCATCTCTAGATATGATCCAGTATCTGAATCAGCAATTGATATAGAAGGACCCATTAAAGATCCAATCCCGGATGAAAATGATGATAATGTTCCAGAAACAATTGCGTTTAGAGTCGGAGATGAAGCCAATTATATCATCCTTGAGGTCTTCCGGGCATTCTACATGCAAGAGTTCATTATTGGCGGTATGATGCATAGGTTTTTCTCTGAAGAAAAGCAACAAGTTCCCGTTTTGTTACACAAAGGAATAAAAATCAAGAGTATTGGCGAAGAAGGATGTCAAACGACATTATTAAATGACATTAATTATCGTGTCAATAATGAGTTTGGCGACGGATTTCTTTCGCATCCGAAAAGACTATGCTCAAGTATAGCCATCAATAAAGCTGTGGATGTCTACGTCTATAAGAATATGATCGTTGATGGAGATAGATTAAAGGTACCACTTCCATTACAAGAAAAGGACGAGTATCATTTTTATTATTGGAATGGTGACCGAAATACTCAGCCTGAATTAATATCCTCATCATACGATAAAGAAAGCGGGCTTCTGTCCTTAGATTGCTCATCATACAATGCAAATCGAGGTGTTATTTTTCAAAGTTTGAAAGAATGCCGCCCCAGACATTATTACCGCCCGTTTTATATTAGAAACGGGACAATTAACGAAGGGGTTCCCCCTTTCGTGAGTACGGACACTCGAAGTTATTTATATACTATGGATGATTTAGCTTTCTGCTATCAACTCTATAGGGAGCACAAGGTATATGCGGCCGTACTATCACCGCTTATAGAGCTCAGAAGAGACAAAACTTGTCAAAAGTATATTTTGGAACATGCCCTTAAACAATCCGGTTACAAACTAAACAAGGATGATGTTTTCCAGTTAAATCGCCTCTGTTCCGAAATCGGTTTTGATTGGATGCTTATACCAAGAAGAGATGTTCTATCGATCGCGTCCCAAAGCGGCAAGAACAAGCCAGAATGTATTCAATCGATTCGCCGTTTATTTGAAGGTAGCGTATTGATTAAAAAGAGTGGAGAAAACAACAGGTATGAATATTACTATTTCAAAAGAATTTTTATTAATAAAGATGACTACTTCGATAAAGACATACGGTTTAATGATATCTTTAAGCGAACAAGATATAAAGAAAAGAAAGATGCTCGAACCTTCATCGAGTTAATAAGCGGCAAGAATATCCCTTATACGGAGACATCCCTATTTATTAAAAGTGTAACTGACCCACAAGGATCCGTTTCGCTCTTTCAAGATGTGTTTTATCAGTTTGTAATTGAACAATAACTATTATGAAGTTTTCAGAATTATACCTCACTAGTCTCAAGTCAGTAAAGGAAGCACTTACTGCCCTGTGGTGCAGCGAAGCTGAAAGCCCTAGTCAGAAAGCATATGCTCAACAACTTAAAGAACTAATCGGGGGGAGCCTGTTCGCCGATGAGTCTTTATTCCCGGTTGTGCAGAGTATGGAACTGTATGAATCCGTTGAAGAACTAGATTATCAAGCTGCTATAAAGCTTATTGGGAAAGACCTTTGGGGAAAGACCAAAGCAGGAAAACATGATCGCCATCCTTATCTACACCAATTTAAATGCTGGGATGCCTTACTGAATAGAAATGAATCTATAGTTGTTACAACCGGCACGGGCTCTGGAAAGACGGAATGTTTCATGCTTCCTCTCGTTCGAGATCTGCTTGATCATCCTAAAGCAGAAGGAAAGGCTCAGATTCAAGCCATTTTTCTGTATCCTTTAAATGCTCTTATGGAGGATCAAAAATCGAGGATTCAAGAATTGCTCGCTGATACTGATCTGCATTTTGCGGTTTATAATGGCAACTTACCGGAACGTAGAGATGAAGATAATGCTGATGAAATAAACACTGAGCTTGAAAAGTATAACCGAATTATTCCAACTCGTGTGGAAATGCATCGTACCCCTCCGGATATACTATTGACGAATCCGACCATGTTGGAGTATATGCTCTTAAGAGATAAAGATCAATCCCTTTTTACTCCTGGCTCCCTAAAATGGATTGTCGTAGATGAGGCACATACTTTTACTGGGGCAAGCGCGTCTGAGCTGGCTTTACTCATAAGACGTGTTGTAAATGCCTTTAACGTTATTCCAGAAAAGGATCTTAGATTTGCGGCTTCTTCTGCGACGATTGGAAATGATGACGGAGATGATTTAAGACGTTTCATCTCTGACATAAGTGGCATTCCTCTATCTAAAGTGGCTGTCATTAACGGCAAGCATCAGGCCATTCCCGACGGGTTAGAGCCTGATATTTTGGAATGCAGGACGGCGCTACAGAAAAATGACTACTTGAGATTAGACCAGCTCATACCGGGCCCGGGTTCAATTGTTAGTAAACTGGAACGGCTGGATAATCTATGTGATCGAGGGGTACGTGCTAAAGTCCACTATTTCTATCGAGTTCCAAATAATGGGATCAGGATACAACTTGACAATTGGGCCGACCGTAATAATGGTATATTCAGGCTCTTAGATTATTCCCCCGATAACAAGAATGCCACTCCTGCTTTGGAACTAAAACGATGTAAACATTGTGGAGAATTTCTGGCTACAGCAGCTATGTCAAGTTTCGATGACACTTATAAGGCATGTGCAGATGAGAATAGTGACGTTTTCAGTCGAATGGCACCTTCTCTACAACATCAGCTTCGTATATTTGGTGTCGTCGAGAAGGATTCAAGCATTCCGGGTAATGTTTTTGTCAAAATTACAGGTAATCGTTGTTTTACAGACGATAATCCCACAGAAAAATGGAGCATAGTGGCGAACGACTTATTCCACTGTCCCCACTGTGGCGCCTCGTTAATTAGCGAAACTACTATTTCTGAACAAGAGAGCGATGGAGTTGTAGATGACCCTGAAAACACTATTTCTGATAGGGAACTGAATGTTGACTCATTTCGTGTTTCGGCGGATTTCATTTCCCAAACCTTAGCCCCTTCCCTATTATCCCAACTAAGCCAATATCAGCCCACAGATCCGCACAAGGGACAGCAATACATTAGTTTCGTAGACAGTCGTCAGGCTGCGGCTCAAAGCACATTCAAACAGAATCTTGAAGTTGAAAAAGAATGGATTTATAGTCGTATTTTCCATAAGCTATGTGCTGACCAAGCTAATCGAGACCGTTTTGCATCAGAACTAGAAGCATTAACTGAAGAGCTTCGCTCAACTGACCCCGATGATCCAAGATACGATACACTCGCAGCTGAAAGACGCTCCTTAAAAGAAAAAGTTCAAAGGCCCTTCGCATACATGACATGGGAAGAAATCTATTCCTATCTTTCCGATGAATGCAAAGCCGAAAGTGATGCCATTTGCAAGCAATTCGTCAACAAAGAGTCAGATGATGAAATGTTAAATGGTAGCATTAACGAAGTTGTTAAGGAAAGATATGTCTTTTCGATAATGCTTGAACAACTTAGTAAGTATCCCCCGCATAGCGCCTCGGCTGAAACCATGGGACTTTTGGAATCTTACTATCCAAGCCTGGTTAAGGCCATCACTCCAGACGCTTTCAAGCACTTTAATGTTCTTTGTGGCCGTCCGATAGCAGATAGCGAATTAGACGCGGAATGGAAAAATCTACTCAAAATCTATGTCGATCGTGTCGCCCGGTCCAATGAGTTTATATTTATGAAGCTAGAAAGCCATCTTGATTCCGACATATTTAACTGTAGTAATCGCTTTGGCCTGAAGAAGCCATCTCGAAGGGTTGCCAGACTGCCTTTGGTCAACAAGGCGGAAGGGAAACTTCCTATTATTCATATCCTGCTTGCGAAGATGATGGGTGCTGATTCATCTAATATTAGGGACACGCTCAAACAGCACAAGGATGATATAAATAAGGTTATTGAGGCAATGTGGCATAGTCTCGTTGAAGAGACTCAATTGCTCCAATATAGTTCTCGGATTAATTCAAGGAATCGAGTATATAGACTTGGAACGACAAAAAGTGATGCCTGGATTCTAGATAAGGACTCCGCTCGTAACAGGGAGTGGCTTAAGAATAAATTTGGAGATCAGGATCTTTTGGATAAGATTCTTGATCCAGAAGGAAGACAGCTTCGTTTTAATGTTGCCGAGTTGTCTTTCCGTCTTCCTCACATCGTTAATGTATGTACCGTTTTTGAAGGGAAGAAAAAACATTTTCGACCTGTCACAACACTCTTTTGTGGCCATGGCGCTTATTATTCGGGAGATGATGTTTGTGAACCAATTGACACTGAGACGTGGGACACGGGGTATCCGTATATCAAGGGTTTAGATGCGCAGACTGGTTTGCCCGTTTCCGAGAGCGTGGTTTTGCAGTGGGCCATAACGAATAGAAACATCCTATTCAAGTATGGCCTAATGGATGAAGATGGATGTTTTAGAAATAAAATATTGAACTGCTTATGCTATCCGGATATCTTCCTACAAGCCGAGCATACCGCACAGGTGAACAAGGCTATCTCCAAGGCGAGCCAGTTATTGTTCCAAAATCATAAGATCAACATTCTCGCATGCTCTACAACGATGGAGATGGGCGTGGACCTTGGAGACCTCGATCTGGTTATGATGAGTTCGATTCCGCCGCATCCGGCGAATTATAAACAAAGGGCTGGACGAAGTGGGCGAAATACCGGAAGCAGAAGCGCGTGTATCACTTTATGTTCTTCAGATGTCGTTGGATTAAGAGTCCTGCATGATCCTATAGGCACCTTAATAAGCCGTCGTATTTCATCTCCGAATGTCGATCCCGACTGCCCTGCAATCGTGCAGCGGCATGTGAACGCGTTTCTGTTTAGACAATCCGGTTTGTTCTTCTCGGGGCCAAACACCGGTCGAAGCAACTTGTCTCTGGAGATAATTAATTGCTTTAGCCTTTATCGTTTTATGAGAAAAACCCGCTATACTTCAACGGGAAAAGCTATTCGTTATACTGACTATTGGGATTTGCGAGACCAGAAGGATAATGAAGTATTTCCTAATACTTCAAACCCTTTGGGCTCGGAATCCGGAACTAGATTTGAAGCCTTTAAAGATTGGCTCATTAATGATGCTAAACCCTCATCTTTGGACTTCCTTCTTCGTGGAACCAGCGTAGAAGGGAAAAACTGTCAAATGATTGATGAGTGCCGTGTTGAATGGGAAAATCGGAGAGAAGAACTAATAGAAGAGCTCTCGCAGATAGGTGGCGATTATGAAGAGGCATACATTGAACTCAAGCAGAATCCCGACTCGGAAAAAAGTAGTAAAGCTCATGGTAACTGCAAGCTAGACACGCCTTACGGAAACAAATTGAGATGGGAGTTCTATCATATTCTTCGAAAAAATCTCATTGAATACCTCGCGACTCATAGGTTCACGCCTAATGCGAATATGCCTGTGGACATTGTCGAATTCAATGTCAATAGTGCAAGGGCTTTGAATGAGTCACCATGGAAAAGACAACCCAATAATCCTTCATATCAGTTAAGACAGGCATTATCACAGTATGCTCCTGGCAATTCGGTCGTAAAAGAAAACAGGGTTTTAAAGGTGGCGGGCATTGATTTCATTGGCAAGAACCGTAACGGAGATAAAGATCCTCTTATATCTTTCTACACCGACGGAATTGACGTTGTCACGGGGACATTGAAAAGTAGACTATCAAAATCTCCGTTAGTATGGCCTACAAGCAATAAGAAAGAATTACAACTCGCCCAGGCAAAGTCATTTATTCCTGACATTAATGAGGATGATTCCAGAATTCTGGATAATTCGCCGTACACCCATGTAAACGCCTTGCTTGTGGGAGCCGAAATGTGGAAAATCCCCGAAGATTATTCGCACTTTGCAGCACTTCGGTGTAGCTCGAACTCAGGGAATGCCAAGATTCTTTATTATAATGAGGGTATGGGCTTCGGGTACTGTCTGTGTGGAAGGTGTGGTAAGATGGTTTTGGAAGATGGGCCATCAAGGGGATACGCTAACATTCCTTCTGAAATGGTTTGCGCGTCTAAACAGCTTAAAGACAACACAGTACTGCGTGGTCATTATGCTATCGATCGAAAAGCAGATGATGGTAACCCCAAATTATGCATTCCAAACAATAACAAGTATTTTAGAAATGTAATTCTTGGAGACTTGATTCAAACCGATTATTGCGAGATTCGAATAAGAGAAAATAGTAACTGGATTGAAAGTCGACAGGATTTCAACATCTCTCTCTTAACGACGCTCGGTCTTCTCATATGTAAGGTGTTTACGGATTATCTTGGAAAAGATAGACAATCCGTTGATTTTCTCCTGATGCAAGCAGGAAGTCTCTGTGTTTTCGATACCAACCCGGGAGGATCTGGATACTCGAACAAGCTCGCTGATCCCCATATATTCAATAATGTCGTGCAGCGAATCGATGACTTCTTGAAAACGATTACAACAAAAGATGCTCTCTTAGATAAATTCACCTTGCGGTATCTTAATGATATTGACCTTGATCGGGCCCGAGAGTGGGTGAGTGCTGAAATGAAATCATGGAAAGATTTGCCAGCCAATATTATGCAGACCGGCCTCGACTGCAAGTGGGCCACATTGTCTGATATTATTAAGAGCATGAATGTTTCGACGCATCAATTCTCATTGTTCGTTAATGATAACTGGGAGGAATGGAATTACAGAATTGAGAACCAGTATTACGATGATGAAGAGGACACTTGGAGAGTTCGCGTCGAATCATTAAGAAAAGAGGCTGTCAGAAAGTCGATTGTTACAAATACGATCGTTATTTCAAATGGACGAGGAAATCTTCCCGCAAAGCTTTATGATACCGCTATAGAAATTAAGGGGTGGTTAAATGGAAACATAAAAATAGCGAAGAACACATTGCCAGAAGGGTTGTTTCCTCTGGCAATGGTAGGAGACAGATTGTTCTTTACGGACGACGAGTCCTTCACCGAGGTCAGTAGCAAGTGGGCCCGAGGGAATATTTTCGTTGCTGACCGCACAGACCTTAAGCCTTTTATATGCGAAGATCTCGATTTAACACATAGGCCAGGTACGCATGCAGAATTTAAATTACCTATGGACAGCAATTATATCGACCATGGCCAAACCTATGATTTGACCAGAATTCGCAGCAACGGCCTATTCAAGATTGTCGATATGTTTTCAAAGAATCAAGGTATCGATATCGCCGCTTTCCTTAAATCACTTGCCAGTGATACTAATCGGCTTGATTTAGTCTATCAAGATGAGCATTTGAAGAGCGGTGCCGGTGTACTAATAGCCATGCAATTTATAAGTTCTGTCATCAAGCTTGCTGGAAAAGAGAATAACTTTAGTCTTAAGTTCTTGAATGAGGAATACTATGATTTTAAAGGGACAGATTCATATCCGTTTAAGGGAATGTCGGGGCATGAAATCAGGAACCGCGTAATCAATCAACTTGCCGAGCAAATGTACGCCCTATTAGGGTCAGATACTACATCTTGCCCTCTTTCCATTGAGACTCTTCCCTTTAATGGGCTTACTCACTGGCGAGTCCTTATTATCAAGTGTGGAGATAAACAGATGAGTATTTATCCAAACGGCGGGTTCATCAATGAATGGATTTTTGACAAGAACACCCCATATAAGACATACGACAAGAATGAAAACTTGTTAATTGAGGACGAAATGCCATTATTCCGTAGAAAAGAAATCAAATACGAAGTTATTATTGATAGCGAATAAATCAATGACTGCTAAAGAGAGAAAGCGGGTTTTTAAGACCTATTTGGAAGAGGTTTATAAACCATACGTAACTAGTGCAGAAAATGTCTATAGAATGAATGGAAGCCTTTCTTCCTCATTATCAAGAATCCACGCCGAGTATGGCTCAATTTTCGAACTCGAAGACAAGGAGATTTTGAAGGAGTTATCTTTTGAAATTAAGAACCCTTCAGGTGGAGCGGTGGCTTTTAGAAGAAAAGTTCAAAACTTTGATTTGAAACAAGCATTTATTCAGCACTATGCTACATTTCTTGATAAATTACACTCAGAAGAACTAGCACAAAAAGAAAAGGAGAATAAAGAGGAAGAAGACTATCTCGAGGGTCAACTTACCGAAACCAAGTTTTTTAAGAGAAAGAGAAGTAAGGCTCTTCGAGATGAATGTATTAAACGGTATGGCTGTAGATGCTTTGTCTGCGGCTTTGATTTTGAAGTTGTATATGGTGAGCGAGGAAAAGGATTCATTGAGGTCCACCATCTTAATCCGATGGCTAATTATGATGATGAGCATTCTATCAGTGTAGATGAGCTTCGACCACTCTGTTCAAACTGCCATACAATGATACACAGAGACCCCCGAAAAGTCTCTGATATAGATGAATTTAAAGCCGCCTACTTGAAACGAAACTGTAACCATCCTTAATTTTAGAAAGTGTGAGATCATTTCTTTATCTTCTCAATTTGAACGTAACAAGTTGCCGGTTTAAAATGATATTTTCTTAATAATGAGATCTTTCTGGTTACTTTAGAAGTTTATATCTAAAATCTTATATCTTTGGAATGAGAGTTTTAAAGTCGATATTATCACTACTAATACTCCACTTACCAACCCTCATTTGCTTAATAGTTCTTCCATCTCCAAAATTTAGTAAGTCTAGTCGATTAAAATTATTAAGTATCTTGTTTAGGCTTCCCAAGCCCTGCGAAGAAAGAAGAAGATAGTGTACCAAAAAATGTGTCTGAGTAGGTAGAAAGAAAAAAGTCTGTAATTTTAAAGAACAATTAATCACGACAAAAATTGGATCTTTAAAACGACAGACTTATGATCACACTTACAAAGGAA
>JAEEGF011634170.1_pt1 | contig 46259 bp, 40 predicted proteins | sample 9134171 | NCBI WGS metagenome assembly JAEEGF01 (sample SAMN16246542, study PRJNA631951) | gut metagenome | biome: gut microbiome; feature: rumen; material: AP-attached | host: Bos | place: Iran: Karaj | collected 2018-10
GCAACGACGGCAGACTGTCCACTGCATGGATAACCTACAAACTGGCAGAGAAGGCGGTGCTGAGCGACATCTGCATGAAGCTCACCGGCTGGCGTCTGCGCAGCTATCCTATAGAGGTGTATGCCGGTAAGCAACTGATATGGAGTGGTGAGACACCTCGCAGCCTTGGCTACATACACCTGACGCCGACAAAGTCGGTAAAGACCAACGAGATAACCATCCGTCTGAAAGGTGCCGGCAAGGACAGTGATGCCTTTAGCGGCATCGTGGAGGTGGCAGAGCCTGCCGCCGGCGAACTCGACCTGTTCAAGGCCAAGGGAGGCGATGCTCCTAAGAGCGAGCTCCGCATAGTAGAGGTGGACTTCATCTCATCGTGCAAAGAATAACTGCGCGGTTAGGACTGACTTTACGTTTATTTTACGATCAGTTTGCATTGATTTGCACAGATAATCTAAAAAAACGCGCTCGGTGACGAAAGTGTTGCCGAGCGCGTTCTGTTTTTTCAAAGAAAGAAACAGTGTAAATCTGATATCTGTGGCTATTATGATAATTCTTGCCCCCACTATGATAATAAAATGTCTCCTAATATCAATTTTGTCCTATCCGACGCAGTTTTTTAACGCCTCATGCTTGCGATATTTCAAAATAATTTCCCGATGGTTTGCTCTGCGCGAATTATGAGGCGACTGTAACTGCTTGATAATCAGTAACGGCATATATAAAAGCATAAAAAAACGATAGTTTTTACCCTCTAAAAGCTATGCTTTCATGGTGTAAAAGCTATCGAATGACACCGTAAAAGCTATGCTTTTACATCGTAAAGTGATAGCTTTTACGAAAAAAAGGATGCGAAATCATATTTTTTCGCATCCTTTCTCTGTTTTTTACCCCTCATTCTCTCCTAGATTTCATTTTTTCGTTGACAAAAACAAGAAGGCCAAATCACTAAAATGTCCTATTCTATGTGTTCTTTTATAATAAGGTGGGTTCTGATAATTCCCAATATAAATAATTAGGTAATTATATAGAGTTTGACCCCGAACACAAGAAAATCCAAATCTTCGCCATTTAATGTCTCAAGTCTAAACCCTATATTTTTGGCAACAGACCACCACGAAACCGTTTTTCCTTGTTGATTATCCCTTACAATCCCTTACAATCTGTTTGAGGCTTTCTTAGAAAACAACGCTATTTTTTTGTTGTTACAGAAAAAGTTTGTACCTTTGCACAGATAAATTGAAATGGAATATCTATGTGTTTTTGAAAAACATATAATATCCATATAATGCCCATGTAATTATTCATAAATCTTTTCTACAGAACATAGAATACAAACAAAAAACAACATAAAAATGAAAACTGTTACAAAGAGATTTTTAATTCTGCTTGTTGCCGTCATGGCGATGATGGTAAACGTGAATGCAAAGAGCGTTCCTTATGCAACGCTTTCTGGTTCGACACTGACATTCCAGTATGGTGAACTGCCGACAGGCCAATATGTCTATGACATGTCGAATGAAAAATTTTATGACGACTGGTATCCAATCGTAGCATCAATTGAGAAAATAACTATCGAGCCTTCGTTTGCAGAGGTTCGATTTAAAAGTTGTTCATATTTGTTTTACCATATGGAGAATCTTCAATCGATAGCGGGATTGCAGTATTTAAACACCTCCGAAGTTACGAAAATGTCATTTATGTTTGCTGGGTGCAAAAACCTTAAGACTATTGATGTTAGTGGTTTCAATACTTCAAAAGTTACAAACATGAGAGATATGTTTTGTGATTGCAACAGGCTTGAGAATGTTAATGTCAGCAGTTTCAATACCCCTAACGTTACTAATATGAGATATATGTTTGGACATTGTGATAGCCTTAAGACTGTTGATGTCAGTGGTTTCAACACCTCTAGCGTTACTGATATGAATGGGCTATTTACTGGTTGCGATAACCTTGAGACAATTGATGTTAGTGGTTTCAATACCTCAAATGTTACAGACATGCAATTTATGTTCAGCGAATGTCGTAAGCTTACGAGCCTTAATGTCAGTGGCTTTAACACCTCGAAAGTTACTGATATGAGTGCTATGTTTCTTGCTTGTGGCAGTCTTAAAAGTCTTGATGTCAGCAGTTTCAATACCTCTAACGTTACAGATATGAGTAGTATGTTTTGGGGTTGTAACAGTCTTAAAAGTCTTGATGTCAGCAGTTTCAATACCTCTAACGTTACAGATATGGGTAGTATGTTTTTTGGTTGTAACAGTCTTAAAAGTCTTGATGTCAGCAGTTTCAATACCTCTAACGTTACAGATATGGGTAGTATGTTTTCTCATTGTGATTCATTGACTACTATATATTGTAACGATTCATGGAGTTGCAAATACTCGTCAAATATGTTCAAGTGGAGCTACAAATTAAAGGGTGCCATTTCGTACAACGAGACAAGGGTTGATGCCACCTACGCCAATCCTGAGACAGGCTACTTTACATACAAGGATTATGACTTATGGATTGCAGGAACTCGAGTTACGCGTACCAACTACAACAATTTGTCAGGAATCAATGGCGTGAGCGGCACAGTGAGGTTTGACAAATATACCAATACCCTTACACTTGACAATGCAACCATAAGCGCCACAGGCAACAATACTTCATACGCCATAAAGAGCGACCTGCCAAATCTGAAGATAGAAGTGAAGGGCAACAATACTCTTTCATATACATATGGTGGTGGAATAAATAGTAACGGCTCACTGGAACTCTGCGGCACCGATGGAAGTTCTCTATCAGTCAGTGGCCCCACGGCGCTGGTGATGACATCAGAGAAAGAAAATCACCTGATTGTCAATGACCTCAACCTGACGCTTGACGGCACCAAGTACTACGGTGTGCTTAGTTCATACGGCAACACCGTGATGGAGATACAGGGTAACTCAGAAGTTAAAACCAGGGGCGTGCTGGAGTGCTACCGTAGCCTGAAAGACATCATCATCCCCGAAGGGTATGAAGTAAGAGAGCCAACAGACGCCTACATCAACGGTGGCAAGGTGTATGCTGCTGACGACAACACTGTAAAGAACGAATGGGTAGAGATAGGTCTGAAGAAATACGACCTGTGGGTCGGAGGAGTGCAGGTGAATGTGACAAACTGTAGCAACATCACCGGCAGCAACATCAAACAAGGCACAGCCACATACGATGACGAGACAAAGACACTGACACTTACCGACTGCAGCATCGGTATGAACTACACCACCGGCACCATCGGCATTAAGAGCAGCATGGACAGCCTCGCCATACACCTTGTGGGCAATAATGGCATCAGCATGGTGGATACAGGCATAGAGAGCACTGGCGACGTGACCATCGCAGGTCCAGGCAAACTGGGATTTGTGATCTGCAACACCGGCATATATATGGCAGGTATTAGTGCTAAAGACCTTGCAATAACCGATGGCGCTAAGTTGGATATGACGCTTGTAGGCACTGGTATATTGGGACAAACATTAAAGGTTACCGGTACGACAAGGGTTGTGTACCGAAAGAACCTCCGTGTAAGCGGTGGCATGACCGATGTCAACATTGTTGCCAGCACGTCAGCCATCAGCGACATGAACAAGCTGGTTCTCAATGACGGTCTCTCACTGACTGCACCTGTAGGAGCAAAGTTCGAGAATCATGCCGTGTGTGATAAGGACGGCAACGTCGTCAAGGACAAGAATGTGCGCTTCTCGCTGGCAGGCGATGTAAACAATGACGGCGCAGTCACTATGGCAGACGCCAATGCCGTGGTGAACTACTTCCTTGCTACCGACAAACCATCCGACTTTGACGTTGACAACGCCAACGTTAATGGCGATGCTGACGATGATGGTAAGCCTTCAATAACCATGGCAGACGCCAATGCGATAGTGAATATGTTCTTGGGGCAGTGACTTCGCTTCGCTCAGAGTGAAAAGTGAAAAGTGAAAAGTGAAGAATACCATTCCCGTAATTTAAACCCTCCCTCACGGGGAGGGTAGGGAGGGGCTTTTCTTTCCCCCCTGAGGGGGAGGGTAGGGAGTGGCGGTAGATAGATGCTTCTTCGTATTTAACTTGCGAATCCTTGCGATTTTTTTCACCAAAGATGATTTTGGTGCGAAATATCGCAAGGATTTTGCGTTTTATGTAAATATCTGATAATCAGTAATGAGTATTCCTGGAAAAAGCAATTTCTATGGTGCGATGATGTAAAAGCATAGCTTTTACAACGTAATATGATAGCTTTTACAGTGTGAAAGCTATGCTTTTATGAGCAGAAAAGATAGTTTTAGCGACGTAAAATGATAGCTTTTACAAGAAAAGGACGTAATTTTGAAACATCGGGTTGGTGGATAATAGAAGAGGGTTGGCTGATATTTCGAATGATTCGCTCTATTTTGCAACTTGGATCGATGCTTCATTTGTTCGCAAATCACCAAGATTCTTTTTGAATGTAATTAATTCAGGAAACATTTGTAAATGTAAGATTATTTCAGTAACTTTGTATCTTGGTAGAAATAATACGGTATAGACAGAATGAACGATACATATATAACTATAAATAATATTGCCGAAGGATATTACACAGAGAAGCGCAGCAAGTTTTATGCTTTTGCCCATCATGTAACGTCGGCAGACGAAGTGAAGGAACTGTTCCAAAAGTACAAGAAAGAATATTATGATGCGCGTCATGTTTGCTATGCCTACCGTCTGGGACCAGAAGGTGCGGAGTTTCGTGCAAATGACGATGGAGAACCTTCAAGTACTGCCGGTAAACCAATACTCGGTGTTCTACTTAGTGCAAGCATAACAGATGTGGTAGTGTTTGTAGTAAGATACTATGGCGGCGTTAATTTAGGAACGGGTGGTCTCATTGTAGCATACCGCGAGGCGGCGCAAGACGCCATTGCTCATGCCACGCAAGAAGAGAGGAGCGTGGAGGAACAGCTTACATATACATTTGCCTATCCGCAGATGAATGCAGTAATGCGTATTGTTAAGGATATGCAACCGAGAATTATTGCTCAGGATTTCCAGACGACGTGTTCGATTACTCTGTCAATCCGTAAATCTTTAATGCCGCAGTTGAAGGCGAGGCTTGATTCAATTAGCTTTCAATGAGTATGTTACGTGCGCTTTGTGGATATGTAATAAAAAGAACAAAGTGCTATTTTTTCATTTTGTAATCTTACAGTTAGCAAATTTGCCACAATCATTTTTTTAGATTTATTATGATATTATTTTTATGACATTGTAAAGTGTTGTGGTTGCTATCATTGGGGTATGTAAAAGGGTGTTTATGCGCCTATGACGTACTGAAAATTTATATATTTTTATTTGGTGGAGTGAAAAATATTAATTAACTTTGCAATCGAAAAGAAAATCAATCACCTAACACTTATTCAATGGTAAAGTTTTCCAAAACGGGAAACTTTTGCGATTGAAAATTTAAAAAAGTTCCCCAAATATGGAAATCAGAAAGTTTACCATTACCAAGCGTGATGGAACAAGAGACGAGTTTTCTCTTGACAAAATCATGAATGCCATCGTAAAGGCATTTGAGGCTGTGGAAGAGCCTTTCAACGTAGCTAGTATCTCCAAGATTATCAGTCATCTTGATATAAAGGATGATATTACGGTGGAGGACATCCAGAACCAGGTTGAGATTGCCCTTATGAAGGAAGGCTACTACAGCGTGGCCAAGGCTTTCATGCTCTATCGTCAGAGCCATAGTGAGGATAGAGAAACGCTTGATAAGTTGAACTTCCTGACAGACTATATGGTTGCAGCCAATGCAGCCACAGGTTCTAAGTTTGATGCAAACGCCAACGTGGAGCACAAGAATATCGCTACCTTGATCGGTGAGTTGCCAAAGTCAAACTTCATCCGTCTGAACCGTCGTCTTCTGACAGACAGAATCAAGAAGATGTATGGAAAGGAACTTGCAAATAAGTATATCGACTTATTGACACATCATTTTATATATAAGAATGATGAGACAAGCATAGCGCCATACTGTGCATCTATCACCATGTATCCTTGGCTTATCAGCGGTACGACATCAATAGGCGGCAACTCTACGGCACCTACGAACCTGAAAAGCTTCTGTGGTGGTTTCGTAAACATGGTGTTCATTGTCAGCTCTATGCTCAGCGGTGCGTGTGCTACTCCGGAGTTCCTTATGTACCTGAACTATTTCATAGGTAAGGAGTACGGCAAGGATTACTGGCAGGAGCCAGACAAGGTGGTTGACCTGTCACTGCGCCAGCGTACTATTGACAAGGTGATTACCGACTGCTTCGAGCAGATAGTATATTCTATCAACCAGCCAACAGGTGCCCGCAACTTCCAGGCGGTATTCTGGAATGTGGCATACTATGACAAGTATTATTTCGAGTCATTGTTCGGTAACTTCTATTTCCCTGATGGCAGCCAGCCAGACTGGAACGGACTTTCGTGGTTGCAGAAACGCTTCATGAAGTGGTTTAACAAGGAGCGTACGAAGACCGTGCTTACATTCCCTGTAGAGACCATGGCGTTGCTTGCCGACAACGGAGAGTGCCGTGACAAGGAGTGGGGTGAGTTTGCTGCAGAGATGTATGCTGAGGGACATTCCTTCTTCACATACATGAGCGACAATGCCGATTCTCTGTCATCATGCTGCCGTCTGCGTAATGAGATACAGGACAACGGTTTCTCATACACACTGGGTGCCGGCGGCGTGTCAACAGGTTCGAAGTCAGTGCTTACGGTAAACCTAAACCGTTGCGTACAGTTTGCAGTAAACAACGGTCGTGACTATAAAGAATATCTGGAAGATGTGATAGATCTTTGTCACAAGGTTCAGCTTGCTTACAATGAGAACCTTAAGGAACTGCAGAACCATGGTATGCTGCCATTGTTTGATGCAGGTTACATCAACATGTCACGTCAGTATCTCACTATAGGCGTCAATGGCCTTGTGGAGGCAGCCGAGTTCATGGGACTGAAGATTACGGCTAATGAGAAGTACAAGGAGTTCGTGCAGGGCATCCTGTCTATCGTGGAGAAGAAGAACAAGCAGTATCGCACAAAGGACGTGCTCTTCAACTGTGAGATGATTCCTGCAGAGAACGTTGGTGTGAAGCATGCAAAGTGGGACCGTGAGGATGGCTATTTCGTTCCACGCGACTGCTACAACTCATACTTCTACGTAGTAGAGGATCAAAACCTCAACATTATAGACAAGTTCAAGCTTCACGGTGCGCCTTACATAGAGCACCTTACTGGTGGCTCGGCTCTTCACATGAACCTTGAGGAGCATCTGTCAAAGAAGCAGTACATGCAGTTGCTGCGTGTGGCAGCAAAGGAGGGATGTAACTACTTTACGTTCAATATTCCTAACACCATCTGTAACAACTGCGGTCATATTGACAAACGCTATCTCACTCAGTGTCCAAGCTGTCACTCGTCAGACGTTGACTATATGACACGTATCATAGGTTACCTCAAGCGAGTAAGCAATTTCTCTGCAGCCCGCCAGAAGGAGGCAGCACGCCGCTTCTACGCAGGCAGCGACAAGATGGGCCACAGTGATGATGCCCCTCAGGTGGCAGCTCAGCACGTAGGTTGATATTTGATTGAAAAATCCTTTCAGTAAAGGTAACAGGCTTTTATATGAAATATGTAAATACGGGCGTGGTCTTTCAGGAAATTCCTGATGAGGTCACGCTCTCTATAAATATATCCAACTGCCCGTGTCATTGTATAGGATGCCACAGTAAGTATCTGTGGGAAGACATTGGCGAACCGCTCAATGTGATGTCGCTTGGCAGGATGCTCGGTGAGTATGGTCACGATATTACCTGCGTGGCGTTCATGGGCGGTGATGCCACACCGGAAGAGGTGGATGCGCTCGCACAATGGGTGCGCGGTAACTATCCGGATCTGGCAGTAGCGTGGTATAGTGGTAGGAGCGAACTGAGTCATGCTGTGCATCTGCAGAATTTCGACTATGTAAAGCTTGGTCCATACGTAGAGGCTAAAGGCGCTCTGAACAAGAAAACCACGAACCAAAGGCTTTATAAGGTGCAGAAGGGTGGGGTGATGAAGGACATTACATCGCGTTTCTGGAAGAAATAAAAAGAAGAAAACATCCAAAGAACAAATCTATTCTATGACAGAAATAAACAGTCCGATATTTATTGCAGGTCCTTGCGTGATAGAGAGTGCCCAACTGCTCGACGAGGTCGCTGCCAAACTTGTTGACATAAGCAAACGTCAAAAGGTGGAAATCATTTTCAAGGCCTCCTTCGATAAGGCAAACCGTACCAGCCTGACTTCTTTCCGTGGTCCGGGTATGGAGAAAGGACTCCAAATGCTGGCGGATGTAAAGTCAAAGTATGGACTCCGACTGCTTACAGACATTCACGAGGCTTATCAGGCAGCTCCGGTGGCAGAGGTCGTTGATGTGTTACAGATACCGGCATTCCTGTGTCGCCAGACAGACTTACTGGTTGCTGCGGCAAAGACGGGCAAGACTGTAAACATTAAAAAAGCGCAGTTCCTGAGCGGAGTGGATATGAAATATCCTGTTCAGAAAGTCAAGGATACCAACAATAATGAAGTGTGGCTTACAGAGCGTGGCAATACTTTCGGATATAACAACCTCGTGGTTGACTTCCGTAATATCCCGGACATGCATGAAATAGTGCCACGCGTCATAATGGACTGCACACACTCAGTGCAACGTCCCGGCGGCGGCAATGGCTTTACTGCCGGTGATCGTCGTTTCGTACCGTCAATGGCCTTGGCAGCAAAGGCATTTGGTGCAAACGGTTTCTTCTTTGAGGTGCATCCAGATCCAGACAAAGGTTTGTCTGACGGACCGAATATGCTGAGGCTTGACGACCTTGAGCCATTAATAATGAAACTAAAGGATTAGTGAGCGTATGAGTAAGAAATGGATATTAGCGTGCCTGTCCTTTTTCTTTGGCACGGCAGCTTTCGCGCAGGAGGTGTTCAAGACACGAATCTTGAACAAAGAGTATGATGTCTTTATGCAAATTAATCTCTATGAGGAAAACGTAAAGATACCAGGACAGGACATTCTTGGCGAGACTTTCGGATACTTGAAGAAGAACACTGATTCACGTGTGTGGGCCATCACGGGCGTGGAAATCAGCAAGGATGGGAAAAAGGCAACGTTAGAGATGGTCAACGACTATGGTTCGGAGGATCTTACGGCAGAGCTTACCATGCAGGATGATGGAACGTATATGCTGAAGCAGGTTGAAGGAAGCACAATTAAGGTTGCTGGCAAGGGTAAGTGGATAAAACTTCCAAAGATTCTTGTGTTCAACAAACAGTAAGCATATCCTCTGAAAATAAAAGAAACGAATTATCGTAATTACGATAATTCGTTTCTTTTATTTTATAATTGGTCTGAAAAAACGTGTCGGGTTTTGTGCAACCTCCTCCATCTCCTTTCTTGTGTCAAACCTCGCTATGAGCAGCCCTATAGAACAGTTTGTGCCGGAATATGGGCTGACATTATCACCGTTTGAGATATATTGAGTGAATCGATACAGGTATTTATTCTCGAACTCTGCGCTATACCACATGCCTTGGTAAGTGCCAGCCACGTTGCTATGAACGATATAGCCTATCCAAAATCCTTGACATGCCGCGTCTTTGATTTCCATGTTATCCTCGCCTAATGCCGCCAGCAGTGTTGCGCGCTCTATGTCATTGCCCGTAGAGAGAGAAAGAATCGTGGGGAAATCATTACCGCCGTTGCGTGGTGCCACTTCCATAAGATACACCTTGCCGTCGCGGTCTATGCGCGCCTCCACGTTGTAGCCGTTTGTCTTCATACCCAGCAGTGTAATCAGTCGCTGCAGTTCGTGGTCCAGCTTCTTGAGTAAATGCAGAGGCTTGGCAGAAGGATAGCAGAAGCATACAGGTGTTATGGGATTTTCAGCCATTGGATCGCTATAGACATCTGTCCACACGTGGGTGGCAAGCGTTCCGTCAACAGCAAAAGCGTCGCCTTCTACAGGAGCACCGTCAGACTCGATGAATTCCTCTACTATGATGTCAGCACCTCGTGAGTTGCTGAAGGCAAGATCCAGTGCGTCTTCAAAATCCTCAGGCTTGTCAACTCTCGACACCCCTCTGCTGCCCCATAAATCGGTGGGTTTTACTACGACGGGATATTTCAGCGTGCCTATCTTTTCATGGGCTTCTTTCTTGTTGGAACAAGTGAAGAGGTCAGGTGTGCAGAAACCATGCTCTTTTAAATATGTCCTGAAAAGTTTTTTGTTTGAGAGAATATGCACCGACTCGTAAGGACTCGTAGGCTTGCCCAGTTTCTCATGAACATAGGCGGCAGCCTGTACGCCGGCTTCAAGAATGAAGTTTACTACAGCATCCACATGCAAACTTTCTGCTAATCTAAGTACCGCCTCATTGTCGGTTATGCTGATATCATGGTATTCGTCAGCAAGTTTATGTCCGGGATTGTCAGGTTTGTTGTCACATGTAATGACGTATAAGCCCATTTCGTGAGCTTTTTCTATGATAGGTATTTGTATGGGCGTGCCGCCAAGGAGGAGTATCCTTTTCATTTTATGAGTCGTTTCTTTCTGGTTCTTGAGATTTGACATGAGAAATATTCAAAACATACAAATGCAATGAACTATATGCAAAGGTAATTAAAATAAATTTAAAAACAAAATAAAACGAATGCTCTTTTTCAACAGAGTGGATTTTTCTTTTTGTCGTTTAAGGAAAAAGATGTAACTTTGCAGATGTAAAACCAAATTAAAAAGAAATATGGAGAACTCAACTATCAAAGACATTATTTCACGTCGTAGCGTGAAGAAATACCAGGACAGGGCGGTGGAGAAGGAACTGCTGGAAGAAATAGTAAAAGCGGGAACCTATGCTCCTACGGGCAGAAACAGCCAGTCACCTATCATTATAGCTGTAACCAACAAGAAAATGCGCGATCGCCTGAGTCGTATGAACCTTGACATAATAATGGGCAAGAATCTCACTACGAGTTCCGGGCACAGCGATCCGTTCTACGGAGCACCTGTAGTACTGATAGTACTCGCCAAGAAAGACGTAGCAACAAGAGTTTACGACGGTTCGCTTGTAATGGAGAATATGATGGTGGCGGCAAATAGTCTGGGATTGGGTTCGTGCTGGATACACAGGGCAAAGGAGATGTTTGAGAGCGAGGAAGGCAAACAGATACTTCGTGACCTTGGCATTACGGAAGAGTACGAAGGCGTAGGTAACTGCATAGTAGGATATGCTGCAGAAAATGCCTGTAAGCCTCAAGTGCCGCGGAAGCCAGACTATGTATATTGGGTGGAATAAAGTAAAAAACTCCAGAAAGAAAAGCTGTTCTTTCTGGAGTTTTTGCTTAAGGGACTAAGTTTTGACAATCATCAATAAATCACCACTTTACGTAAAAAATAGGGAAAACTGTTTGCGCACACAGTTTTTTATTTGTACCTTTGCATTCATAAAGGTGGATAGTATGTCTTTGTGTATGGCATCGTCCGCTGATTTATGAACAGGAAATCGGGAGTGTGCTAATGTGGCACAACAGACCTGTCAGACAAACACCCACAAAGGTATGACAGACAATCTGGACATCAGCCTCTCTCCGAGTCGCTTCTGGAACTGCTGCACACCAGACATTGCTCCGCAATAAGCAGTTGTCGTTCCATCCATACCCACAATAATAAACGAGGATGGTTCTGTGCAAGACTGAAAGATGCGATGGTAAGGATTTCTGAAACTTTAACATTATGTATTTTTCTAAGATTGCAAAGGTAACAGTTTTAACAGTAGTTTTAACAATCGGAACAATTTCCGCAAATGCGCGTGAAAATGGTTCAAAAGCATTTGATTGGGGTCCATTGATGGACGCCATCACGTATGTAGAGAGTGGAGGCAACAGTCGTGCCGTAAGCGGCAAGTCATGTGGTGCTATGCAGATTACACCGTGCGCGGTGCAGCAGTGTAACATCATCCTGAAGCAGAGAGGCATCAAGAAGAGATATACCCTCAATGATCGCTTCAGTGTACAAAAGAGCCGTGAGATGTTTGTACTCATACAGAGTTACTACAATCCCACAAACGATGTGGAGCGTGCCATACGTATCTGGAACGGTGGCCCGAACTACAAGGTCAAGAGCACTAACGGCTATTACCGCAAGGTAATGAAAGCCTACAAGTAAACCCACCAATCCTTTGCACACCGGCTTTGCTGGAGTAAGAAAGGTGCTCTTAATGAATAGAATACTCGAAAACAGACTAATACTCTAACAAAAAAGAGACGTACATTAATGCCGCTTGGCTTCTTGTACGTCTCTTTTCCTTTATTATGTATGTTGTGTGCCTTTACTTTTTTTGCTTGTTTTTATCTTTGTTTGGCCTTCTTTCCTTGTCTTTTAGCATACGGTGCATGATTTTGTGTTTGAAACATTCTTCTGCCTGTATGCATTTGAAGACTTTTGTAGCAGGTATTATTTTGCAGAACTTTGTATGATACTGTGACTGCAGTTTCTTTATGCTTAGGTCAAGTGCGTCCATTTGGGCAATGAGCTTTGCGGCTTCTTTGTCATTCTGGGGCTTTGACTTTGCATATTGTTTCTGCTGCCTGAATAGTTTGCGCTGCTTGTCTTGGTATTCATTAAACAGTGGGAAGAAGGCGGCTGCCTCTTGTGGACTGAGTTTGGCCTCCTTGGTTATGAATGCCTCTTGTTCACGTCTGAAGGCATCAGGGTTGAACCTCTTGCCTTGCTGCTTGTTTTGTTGTGCGTATGTCACTATGGATAACAGTGACATTATGAGAATCAGACAATACTTTTTCATATTTTATTCCTCATCTAAAAAACTGTAAATATCATCGTTGTCAATCATTGCGTATTCAAGGCAATCGTTGACGTATTGCTCTGAGATGTGGCTTTGTTGTATGTTGTTGTTGGCAATGTCCTCAGTTACATTCCTATCCTTCATCATCATGAATGAGCCCACTGACAATACTGCTCCGACTACGCAGGCTGCAGCGGTGTATTTTATCTGTGGATGAAGTCTGCGTATTATGGTATCCTTTTTCTTGACAGGCTTGACAGGCACATCGTCTTCTGCAGCTACACGTTGCATGATGCGGCTGTGAAGGTCATTGAAATATCCCTCTGGCACTTTGTATGCATTGTTGTCAGAGGCATGTCCATTTAATAATATGTTATCAATGTTGCTCATTCGTATATTAGTTGGTCTTCTGCATTTTTGACGTAGTTAGGATGAAAAGGTTTAATAGGTAATGAGTTTAATTTCTATGACATCCTTTCTATGAACTTCTTAATTTTATCTACGGCATAGTGATAATTGGCTTTCAATCCACCTTCGGATGTACCGAGGATTTCGCTTATATCCTTATATGACATGTCTTCGAAGTATTTCAGCGAGAATACTGTTCTTTGTGCCTCGGGCAAGGTCTCCATGGCTGTCCGCAACAGTCTTTCGGTATTGTTTCCGTCAAAATATTCATCAGAGAAAGTCTTGACGTTGTTAATGTCTACATCTGCTGCGGCGTGTTTTTTATTCCTGCGTAGGTAGTCCAATGCTTCGTTCACGGCTATGCGATGTAGCCATGTGCTCAGTTGGGAGTCTCCACGGAAGTCGTCGAGTTTGCTCCATGCCTTTATAAATGTATTCTGAATTACGTCGTCAGCATCATCATGGGTGCCGACGATATGACGAACCGTCCAATACAGCTTTTCGCTATATTGGGATACTAACTCAGAGAATGCTCGATTTCTGGTTTCTTTATTACGTAGGTTTTTGAGTAGTTCTTGCTCTTTCATTATCTGCTAAGCAGAATGATTCTCTTTGATATGTTTCCAACTTTTACGAGAACTACCTTCTTTAGGTCGCTGAGATCGATTTTCTTTTCTTGGGAATCGACCTTTACTGACATGATTTCCATGCCTACAAGGTTATATATATGCAAGGTCTTGCCCATTGCGCCGGTAATATAAAGGTTCTTACCAACAAGTTCAATCTTGATTTGCTGGTTGTCAATCTCGCTTAATTCTACTCGTGCCTGCAGTGATGTGAGCATGCATGGAGTAAAGGTGAATGCGAAGATAAGGGCTAATGTTGCAAATATATGTTTGAGCATGTTCGGCTAATGATTTTATAATTGATATAATATCTCTACGTGCAAAGTTACAAAAAAAATATAACAGAGAATAAATGTTAAATGAAAAATATTATATGATTAAGAAAATTTAACTTCTCCGTCTGAATTCCGAGCATATTATTGCGGTAGCAATGGATACGTTGAGGCTCTCTGCCGTTTTCTTGTTTTTGGGGAATGTAGGTATCAGTAGTCTGTGGGTAAGGAGCGATTTGACCTCGTCAGATATTCCATTTCCTTCGTTCCCCATTACGATCAGTCCGTTTTGCGACAGTTCTTGTGTGTATATGTTTTCACCGTCGAGCAGCGTACCGTAAACAGGCGTGTTTACCGGCAGTCCTCTCAGCATGTCAGGTATATCTACGTAGTGTGTGTGTATTCTTGCGATACTTCCCATGGTAGCCTGTACAACCTTGGGATTATAGATGTCTGCGGTATCATGGCTGCAGAAGATGTGCTTAATGCCAAACCAGTCGGCAGTTCGTATTATGGTGCCGAGGTTGCCAGGGTCTTGCACACCATCAAGGCAGAGGCAAAGTTCTTTGGTTATGGCTGCGGTAGATTCTGTATCTATGCGATCGGAAGCGGGAATGTCGAAGATGCCTATCACTTCCTGTGGATGTTGCAAAAGGCTGCACTTACGCAGTTCTTCATCAGTAATCTCTATGTATTCAGTTCCTTGAAGCGTTTTGTTGCCTCCCCATTCTGGAGTGGCAACGATCAGTTGGGCATGGAATCCCTCCTTAAGCAGTTCTCCTACACATTTGAATCCTTCTGCAATGAAGGCATTCTCTTTCTTGCGGTGTTTCTTGTTGCAGAAAGACTGTATGTATTTGATTTTGTTTTTGCTTAAACTCATAGCCTCTTGATTTTTGTTTATGGTGAATCTTCAAAGCCCACTTTACCCCTCTATCTCTGAAAGTTCCAGCCAGCGTAGTTCCTTTTCGTCAATTTCATTGTTGAGTATGGGAAGACGCTTACTCAGGGTTGTGATTTCCTCAACGGTTATATTGCTGCCGCTGAGTTTTTCCTCAATGTTTTTCTTCTCAGTATTTAATGTCTCGAGTTCTTTTTCCAATGACTCAAATTCGCGTTTCTCCTTGAATGTCATCTTACGCTTTTTGTTTGCGTTAGGATCACGCGGTCCGCTACTTCTCTGCGATACAGTGTTTGTAGCTTCGCCTTTCTTTGGTTCTTCTGGTTCTGGTTCGATCTTCTTCCATTCCCTGTATTGTGTGTAGTTGCCAGGGAAATCTTTGATAACGCCATTACCCTTGAAAACGAGTAGGTGGTCAACGACTTTATCCATGAAGTAGCGATCATGGCTGACGATGATTACGCAGCCTGGAAACTCTTGCAGGTAGTCTTCCAATATCTGCAATGTTTTGATATCGAGGTCGTTGGTGGGCTCGTCGAGTACAAGAAAATTAGGATTCTTCATCAAAACCGTACAAAGGTACAGCTTTCTTTTCTCACCACCGGATAGTTTATATACATAGTTATATTGTTGTTCGGGGGTGAACAGAAAATGTTGTAGGAATTGTGATGCAGAGAAATGACGACCTTGTCCGAGGTCGATATACTCTGCAATGTCTCGTACCACGTCGATAACCTTCTGGTCGTCCCTAAATTGCAGTCCTTCTTGTGAAAAATAGCCGAAGCGCACAGTTTCACCGATGTCGAACTTTCCTTCGTCAACAGGAACGATGCCTAACAGCAGTTTAATGAAGGTGGATTTGCCCGTTCCATTGTTGCCTATTATACCCATCTTCTCAAAACGGGCGAAATTATAGTAAAAGTGATCAAGTATGACCTTGCCTTCTGTTTTTTCAGTTTCTTGTGACGATGAGTTTCTGGCAGGGAACTTCTTTGATACGTATTGACACTCAAAGATTTTTGAGCCGATGTATACATTGTTGGCTTTGAGCCTTACCTGGCGTTCTTCTATTCTCTGTTTTGCTATTTTCTCCAGTTCGTAGAAGGCTTCCTCCCTGTAACGTGCTTTGTGACCTCGTGCCTGTGGCTGACGTCGCATCCATTCCAATTCCTTTCTGTAGCGATTGTTGGCATGTCTGATATTGGCAGCCATGGCATCGATGCGTTGCTGGCGTTTCTCAAGGTAATATGAGTAAGACCCTTTATAAGAATAGATGGTCTGGTCGCTTAGTTCCAGTATTGTGTCGCATACGTTATCAAGGAAGAATCGGTCATGCGTCACCATAAGAATGGTTTTATTGCCCCTGCGTAGGAAGTTCTCAAGCCATTCAACCATTTCAAGATCGAGGTGGTTGGTGGGCTCATCCAAGATAAGCATGTCTGGGTTGGAAATCAATACTTGTGCAAGGGCTACGCGTTTCTGCTGTCCGCCACTAAGCTGGCTTACAGGTTGCTGCATGTCTTTTATGCGCAATTGTGTGAGAATCTGTTTTGCCTTCAGTTGCGCATCGTCGTCAGGATTCTTGTTTGCAAAACAAGCTTCCAATACGGTTGCTCCCTCTTTGAACTTAGGTTCCTGTTTGAGGAATCCTACGGAGATGTCATTTCTGTAGATGATCTCACCGCTATCTATGTTCTCTTCATTGGTAAGCATAGACAGCAAGGTCGATTTACCTGTGCCGTTCTGTGCAATAAGACCTATGCGTTGTCCTTCGGCAACGCTGAATGATATGTTGTTGAATAATATCCTTTCTCCGAATCGCTTCGTAAGGTTTTGGACATCAAGATATGGTGTCGGCATTGATGCTTTGTGGTATTTATGCTGGTAGGGTGGTGCGGATTATTGAAATTCTTTAAGTATGGACTCAATGTAGTCAAGGATTTCTTCTCTGCCTTGACCTTTTTCTGAACTCGTTATAAAATATGGTGGCAGCTCTTCCCAAGTTTCAAGCAGTGCGTTTTTGTAGCTTTCCACATTCTGTCGGGCCTTTCCCTGAGTCAGTTTGTCGGCTTTTGTAAATACTATGGAGAAAGGTATGCCGTTCGTACCAAGCCAATCCATGAATTCACGGTCTATCTTCTGTGGCTCGTGACGTATGTCTATTAGCAGGAATACATTTACGCACTGCTCCCGATGCAGAATATATGATGATATCATCTTCTCTATATCTTCCTGCACTTTCTTGGAACGTTTTGCAAAACCATAGCCAGGTAAGTCAACGATATACCATTCGTCGTTGATGTTGAAATGGTTTATCAGCAGTGTCTTTCCCGGCGTGGCACTTGTTTTTGCCAAGCCCTTTCTGTTCGCGAGCATGTTGATGAGGCTTGACTTGCCTACGTTACTCCTGCCAATGAAGGCAAACTCTGCCTTAGTGTCCTTAGGGCATTGCGACAGTTTTGCCGAACTTATAGTGAATTCTGCTTTCTTGATTATCATAAATCACAGTGTTGTTATATATTATGTAATAGGGAAGATCATAGCTTCAGCAGTTCCTTGGCATTTATACGGGCTGCTTCTGTTATGTTTGCTCCGCTCAGCATCTGTGCTATCTCGTCTATACGCTCATTGTTCGTAAGTTTGCGCATGGTTGATATGGTTCTGCCGTCTTCGTCATGTTTTTCGACTTTGTATTGGTTGGTGCCTAAGGCTGCAATCTGTGGTAGGTGGGTGATGCTTATCACCTGTCTGTCTGCTTTGCCCATTTCGCACATTATGGCAGCCATCTGTTCGGCAATCTTACCGCTGACACCGGTGTCGATCTCGTCAAAGATAATGGTTGGTAGTTTTACAGCACCGCTTATCATGGCTTTTAGTGAAAGCATCAGACGGGCAATTTCACCGCCGGATGCCACCTGCGCTACTGGTTGCAATTCCATGCCTTTATTGGCTGAGAACAAAAACGACACCTTGTCTTGACCTTTTGGGGTGAGCTCTTCTTTTATGATGTTTACGGAAAATGCTGCATTTTCCATACCCAACAGGTGAAGTCTCTTAAGAACTTCATCTTGCACAGTATCTGATACGTTACGTCTGCTTTCCGAGAGAGCCTCAGCTAAGTCCTGGGCTTTTTTCTTTGTATTGCTTACGAGTTTCTCCTGAGCTAGTAATGTCTCATCGAAATTCTCTATGACATCTAATGTCTGGCGTATTTTCTGTAGTTCGTCTAAGAGTTCTGAGATGTTGTCTTTCTCATACTTTTTCTCAAGAGTGTAGATTAAATCCAGACGCTCATTGACATAGTTAAGACGCTCTGGATTGAAATCTATATCTTCCACCTCTGATTCAGTTTCTTTGGCAATGTCCTTTAATTCTACGAGTGCGGACTCTGTGCGTTCTGCCAATGTGGAAAGTTTAGGGTATATGTTTGAAGCAGATGTAAGACGGTTACAAGCCTGTCGTAATGCGAGGACTACTCCATTGTCATCATCGCTTAAGAGATTGTTTGCTTCATACAGTAAGGTCTTAATCTCTTCGGCGTGCATGGCGGCAGCTTGTTCCTGTTCCAATGTGTCCTGTTCGCCCTCCTGCAAATTCGCATTTGTCAGTTCATCTTGTTGGAAGCGTAGGAATTCCTCTCTTTCTTTAGAGTTCTTTATTTGATCCTGCAGTTCGGATAGTTTTCTCTCTTCCTGTTTTAGCGTGGCATAGGTTACTGCATACTCTTTCTTTAGTGCAGAGTTTGAGGCTATGACGTCAAGCACGTTTAACTGGAAATCCTCTTTCTGTAAAAGCAGGTTCTGATGTTGAGAGTGAACATCCATCAGCATCTCACCTAATTCTCTCATTAATTGCAATGTGACGGGAGTATCATTGATAAAACCGCGACTCTTGCCTGTTGCTGTTAGTTCTCTGCGTATAATGCAATCCTCTTCGTCATATTCCAACTCATTATCTTCAAACCAGGATTTGAAATCATAGTTTGAAAGGTCGAAGGTTGCTTCTATCGTGCATTTCTGCGTGTTTGTCTTTACGACTTTCGTATCAGCTCTCTGGCCTAGTAGCAGACCTATTGCACCTAATATTATACTCTTGCCGGCACCGGTTTCGCCGGTGATGACAGAAAAACCTTGAAAGAAGTCAATGTCAAGGACATCTATCAGGGCATAGTTCTTAATATATAAGTGTTTTAACATTTAATTTTCCTTTATCTTATTCCATACTGTGCTTTGTGATGGGTTGATGTTAAACAACACATCATACACGTTTTCTTTTTCCTTTGTAGTACCCTTGCCTTTGTAGATGTTTGCTATTTCGTCTTTCTTATAGTCGGTCCATATCTGTGGCAATAGGCTGCTGGGCCTGTTTTCGTGTGCAGCTTTAAGGTTCTCCGTTATTGTCGTTGTGATTTCCGTACGTCCTCGCTCTACGTTGTTGGCCATCTCGTCAAGTCCTTTCCTGTAGTAGTCATACTGTAACGTGCGCATAGGTTCCAGTGCACCGTCAAGATAGTCGTTTATTATTGCAAATCGGTTTTTGTCGCTGTCGTATGCTTTCCAACCGGGGTAGTCTAGGGTCTGTGCATTGTTTGTCAGGTTCATGCACTTTTGCAGGACGTCTTCGCCTCCTTTGGGAGAGAAACTGTCAAGGTCAAAACCTATGATAAGGTAAGAGTAATAGGCAATCAGCGCCATAAGCTGGTTGTCAATCATTTCTTCGTTGTATTCCAGTTTGTCAAATTGATTGAATGTGAAGGTGAAATCATTGTCTTCAAACTGGAACAGGGTAGTGTTGTAGCTTGAGTTATATACAGGCCTGTTTGCTTGTATCATGCATGAGCATCCCCATGTGCCTGATTCCTTCTTGTATTCTTTCAGGGTGATGTTGAAACTGCAGTTGATGCGTTCCTTTTCTTGGAATTTAAGAGAGGTCCATTGCTGTTGGTTGATGAACTCCTCCAGCTTTTCCTTCAATTCGTCAAATACGGAGGCTTCTGTACCTTGTATTTTGCTATGGTTGATGTTTACTTTCGCATTTAGTTCCTGTGCGTCCATATACAAAACTATTGCCCACGCTGCTATGAACGTAAGCAATAGTTTCTTTATTTCTCTTTCTATTCCCATTATGGTTTTCTGTTTAAGGAAGCCTCGCGTAGTCGGATGCGTGTCAGTGCCTGCTTGGTGTCCAATGTGAAATCACCTGCTAATATCCAACTGAAATAGCCAGGGTCCTGCCTTAGCACTTCTACTACGCCTTGACCTTTATGTTTGCCGAAGTTAAATTCTTCACGCATGATGGGTTGCCCGTTTTCGTCAAGTTTTGGTTCGCCATTATTGTCTTTTACAGGTCCCCATATTATTCTACCGGCGAAATCCACGAATTTCCGTTGATTACAGAATGCGTGGAGGCTGTCCATGTCGTTGTCCAACTGACGTTCAGGCTCTTCTTGCTTGCCGGGTTGGTACATATCCAACTGGCCTTGCAACACGCGGTAGGTCGCTTCTGTGTCGTTGTCTGCCAGGTGAGCCTGGAAATCGTCTTCCATATTCCTGCCACAATAGAACTTATATGCGGCAGCAAGATTCCTGCGTTCCATCATTCTGAATATCGTGCAAGAGTCAATCATGCGACTTTTTGAAAAATCGAATGCCACACCTGCGCGCAGGAACTCTTCTGCAAGTATGGGTATGTCGAAATTGTTAGAATTAAATCCAGCGAAATCGCATCCCTCAAAGTCAGCGGCAAGTTCTTTTGACAGAGCTTTGAATCTTGGAGCCTGTTTTACCATATCATCTGTGATATGGGTAAGTTCTTGAACCTCTTTTGGTATGGCCCTGCCGGGGTTGACGAAGATGTTTTTTCGCTGTTCCGTTCCGTCAGGTAATACCTTTATATAAGCAATCTGGATTATTCTGTCTTTTGCAATGTCGAGTCCTGTGGTTTCCAGATCAATTATTACGAGAGGTTTCGTCAGTTTTAATTTCATCGACTTTGAATTTTCTGCACAGTATCTTAATCGTTAAGCAACATAGGCATGATAAGCATCAGGATATCCTCGCCCTCTGGTTGTTCTCTTGGACGTATGACTCCTGCTCTGCTTGGATCACCCAGTTCTATAATTACGTCTTCACTTGACAGATTGTTGAGGATTTCAAACAGAGCAGTACCCTTGAAACCAATGCTCATAGGAACACCGTTGTAATCGCATACGATATCCTCATGTGCAGATGTAGCGAAGTCTATATCTTCAGAAGTGAGCTCTAGGTTGTTCATTGTCAGACGTAGCTTCACAAGCTGTGTGTTTTCACTTGCGAAAGGCATTACACGACGTATGGCTCCCATAAGGCTCTTACGGTCTATCGTAATGACATTAGGGTTGTCTGTTGGTATGACAGAATTATAATTAGGGTATTTTCCTTCTATCAGACGGCAGGATAGCAGACCGTCGGGAAACTGAATCTCGGCATTACTATTGTTGAATTTCATGGTGACGGTGTTTTCGTCGTCCATGCCGAGCACGCTGCGTAACAACCCTGCAGGTTTCTTTGGCAGGATAAAAGAAGCAGGTAGTTCTGTCTTGCATGTGAAGAGCATGTTTCTGACCATCTTATGTCCGTCACTTGCAACTACGTTCATACTTTCCTCTTTCAAGTCGAAATATATGCCGTTCATGACAACGCGAAGCTCATCGTTTGCAGTTGCAAAGATAGTACGTTGAATGTTCTGTGCCAATGCACATGCAGGCAATGAAGCTTCTGTGTAAGAGCCTTCAAGGCTTTGCATGCGTGGGTATTCGTCTGCATTTTGTCCTACTATGCGGAAAGAACCATTTTGGTATAATATCCTTATGCTGTTGTCTGTAGTGTTTACTTCAAAAGTCAGTGGTTGTTCTGCAAGTTCCTTTACGGCAGCCTGGAGGTCTCTGTTTAATACACAAAAGGCGCCGTCGCCGTCACTCTCAATCAGTTCAACATAACATTTCATCATGTTCGTATTGTCACTGGCTGTAAGTGTGAGCTGTTTGTCCTTTATCTCAAAAAGGAAACTGTCAAGAATTGACAGCGAGTTTTTTGAGTTGATAACTTTTGCAAGTATTCCTAACTTGTAGCTTAAAATGGAAGAAGAAAGTGTGAATCTCATATTTATATATTTGCTGTTATATTTTATTATTGTTTAGCAATTATAATTGGGAAATGTTATGCAAAAATACAAAAAACTTGTGTCTTAAACAAAAAAAAACGCAAAAAGTTTCTTAATTTACTCTTTTTTTTGTAATTTCGCAGTGTAAATAATAAAATTATATCATAAGTTAGCAAATAAGAAATACAAAAAATGGAATTACAAGGTAAAGTTATTGCGGCGCTTCCGGAACGCAGTGGAGTAAGCTCGCGAGGTGAATGGAAGACTCAGGAGTTTGTTATAGAAACTGTGGATTCTCAGTATCCGCGTAAGCTCGTGTTTACTGTATTCGGAGCCGATCGCCTGGCTCGATTCAACATACAAATTGGTCAGACGGTTTTGGTGGCGTTCGACATTGATGCTCATGAGTGGAATGGACGATGGTTCAATGATATCCGTGCTTATGATGTGCGTCAGGTTGACCCAAGTCAGCAAGTTGCGCCAGTAGCTTCTGCCCCAGTTGAGGCTCCAGGAGAAGTTCCGGTTGCTCCTGTACAGCCTGCTGCGTCAGCAACAGTTGCTTCTGCCCCAGCAGAAACAGAGGGCGGAGCCGATGACCTGCCTTTCTAAAATTAGATGCAAGAACTTACAGCATATAAAATCAGTCTGAAACCAGCAATACTTGCTGAGGCTACCAGATGTTTCCGTGAGTATGGAATACGCGCGGTGAAGATGGACGACATAGCCAAAAATTTGGGTGTGTCTAAGCGTACTTTGTATGAAATCTATTCAAACAAGGAGGACGTGTTGGTAGATGTGGTGGCAGGATTGCTTAAGGAGCGTGATGCGTATCTTAAGAAATATGCTGCGGAGTGTGACAACGTTATAGATGTTCTTCTTGAGGTCTTGCGCCTTCAGATAGCTTTCTCTGCAAGTACGCATGCGAATTTCTTTACCGATCTGCATCGCTATCCTGCGGCGGAACAGATGCTCAAGGAGTTCAATGTAGGCCAGAGCAAAGCTTCTGATGAATTCTTCCAGAAAGGAGTAAAGCAAGGGTATTTTCGTTCCGACATCAACTATGCAGTGTTTCAGAAGATATCATCAGGATCGTTGCGTATGATCCGTACCGATGTTGAGTTCTCGGATTTGAGCTATCAACAGCTTTTCGAGAATTACCTGTGCGTTGTTATCAGAGGTATATGTACGGCAAAAGGCTTGGAGCGTTTTGATGCTTTTGTTAGTCAATGTGAGTAAATAGTCTCGGTTATATATAAAACAAGAAAGGAACGCTTGATTGCGTTCCTTTCTTGTTTTATATATAACTTTTTGTTCTTTTATTATTCGAATATAGAATGCAGTCTTTCGTTTAGGGAAAATTGTGTATAAAAGAGAAGGAGTTACGAATACATTCGTAACTCCTTCTCTTTTATGGTACACCCTCAGGGATTCGAACCCTGGACCCACTGATTAAGAGTCAGTTGCTCTACCAACTGAGCTAAGGGTGCATCTTTGTTGCATATCGCACGAAGCAAAAAACGAGTGTCTGTGTTGCAGGCTCGTGGTCGCCCTTGCGATTTTGCGAGTGCAATGTTTCGCACGAAGCAAAAAACGAGTGTCTGTGTTGCAGGCTCGTGGTCGTCCTTGCGATTTTGCGAGTGCAAAGGTACTGCTTTTTCCTAATATAGCAAAGCAATGAAGCACGTTTTATCGCTATTATGGTATTTTTCTTGACATTTGTTAATTATTCAAGGGTTAGGAACGTACTATCGCGTTGCTATATTAGTAAAAACTTAATTAATCTGCGTTATATCGTATGGCGTTCTTTGATAGATGTAATAGTTAATCCAGTTATGGTAAAACAGGTTGGCATGTGCCCTCCATGTTACCTGTGGAGTATTGTCTGGATTGTCATTAAGGTAATAGTTCTTTGGTAATTTTACATCAGAACGCTTTCCGAGATCACGTCTGTACTCCGTGTCAAGTGTTTCCGGGTTATACTCAAGGTGCCCGGTTATATAAATCTCCCTGCCGTCTCTCTCTATTATTATAGAAGGTCCGGTTTCTGCTGATTCTGCAAGTATCTCGGTGTCCTTGCATTTTATTATGTCTTCGCGTTTGTTGCCTGAATGACGTGAGTGAGGCATGTTGAAAGTACAGTCAAAGCCGCGGAACAAAGGACAGTTCTCGTAGTCAGGGTTGATTTTCTGCTTGAATATGCCGAACAGTTTCTCCGGCAGCTGCACCTTATCTATATTGTGGAAATGATATAGTGCAGCCTGTGCAGCCCAACATATATATAAGGTGGAGGTTACATGTGTACGAGCCCAGTCGAATATATGGGAAATTTCGTTCCAGTATGTCACGTCCTCAAACTTTATGTCCTCTACAGGCGCTCCGGTAACGATGAGACCGTCAAACTTACGGTCCTGTAGTTCGTCAAACGACACATAGAACTGTCTCATGTGTTCTATAGGAGTGTTCTTGGAAGTATGTGACTTTAGTTTCATGAAAGTCACGTCTATCTGTAGTGGCGTGTTTGAAAGCAGACGTATGAGGTCTGTCTCCGTTGTTATCTTGAGAGGCATCAGGTTAAGTATAACCACATGCAGAGGGCGTATGTCCTGTGAATGACCTCTTGTCTCGTCAATAACAAAGATATTTTCGTCTTCGAGCAATTTTATTGCTGGTAATCCATCTGGTAATCTAAGTGGCACGGTCTAAGAAGATTTTAAGTTATACTAATGAGAAATATTGATTTTCAAGTTCGTCGAGCTCCGACTGCAACTCTGTATATTCGTTTACTAACTGCATATTTGCAGCGTTTTGTGCATCCGTGAGCAATTCATCCAGTTCAGCCTTTCGCTTCTCAAGTTTCTCAATGCTTTCCTCAAGAGCCTTTCGCTTCTTTTCCAATTTGTTCTGGCGTCTTTGCTCAGCCTTTCGCTCCTCATAGCTCAGTTCGGGCTTTGTGGTCTGCTCAGCCTTCTTGACAACAGTCTTCTCTGGCATTTTCTGCACCTTCGTTTCAGAAGAATTGGCAATTGCTTCGTTTATGGTCTGTGCATTCTTGTTACGCAGGTAGTCATATATGCCGCCAAGATGCTCGCGTACTTTTCCGTTGGCAAATTCATACACTTTGTCAACAAGACCGTCAAGAAATTCACGGTCATGTGATACCACGATGACAGTGCCGTCAAAAGCCTTTATGGCATCCTTCAGTACGTCCTTGCTTACCATGTCGAGATGGTTGGTAGGCTCGTCAAGTATCAAGAGGTTTACTGGCTCAAGCAGCAGGCGTATCATGGCAAGACGTGAGCGTTCGCCGCCGCTGAGGAATTTTACGTACTTCTCAGAAGCCTCTCCGCCAAACATGAAAGCACCGAGAATGTCATTTATTTTCAGTCTTACTTCTCCACGTGCAACATTGTCAATCGTCTGGAAGACAGTCAGTGACTCGTCAAGCAGTTGGGCCTGATTTTGTGCAAAATAGCCTATTTGCACATTGTGGCCCACCTTCAGTTCTCCGTCATATGGTATTTCGCCCATGATGCTCTTGACAAGTGTTGACTTACCTTCGCCGTTCTTGCCTACGAATGCGACTTTCTCACCGCGTTTTATAATCATGTCAACATTGCTATATACGACATGGTCACCATAGCTCTTCGATACGTTTTCGCATATAACGGGATAGTCTCCGGAACGCAGGCAGGGAGGGAATTTCAGTCTGAGTGCCGAGGTGTCAACTTCGTCAACCTCTATAGGAACTATTTTCTCCAGTTGTCTTATGCGCTGCTGTACTTGCACTGCTTTGGTAGCCTGATAGCGGAAACGCTCAATAAAGGCCTTTGTGTCAGCAATTTCTTTCTGCTGGTTTTCGTAGGCACGTAATTGCTGCTCACGTCTTTCCTTGCGAAGGACGACGTATTCATCATACTTAACTTTGTAGTCAATGACGTGCGAGCAACTTATCTCAAGAGTGCGGTTCGTTACGTTGTTTATAAAAGCACGGTCGTGTGACACGAGCACTACTGCTTGCGAACTGTTTGCAAGAAACTGCTCCAGCCATTGTATAGATTCAATGTCAAGGTGGTTTGTCGGCTCGTCAAGTAGTATTACGTCATGGTGGCGTAGAAGTAGTTTTGCCAATTCTATACGCATGCGCCATCCGCCTGAGAACTCCGAGGTAGGACGGTCAAAGTCCGTACGTTGGAATCCAAGTCCGGTCAGTGTACGTTCCATTTCCGCTTCACGGCTTTCTGCGCCCATCATCATATAATGTTCGTGCGCTATGGTGAAACGCTCCACGAGTTCCATGTAAGACTCTGTCTCGTAATCGGTACGTTCCTCCATCTCCTTTTGCAGTCTGTCAACTTTCTCCTTCATTTTGTCAACGTCAGCAAAAGCCTTTCGCGTTTCTTCACGTACGGTGGTGTCGTCTTGCAATATCATCACCTGTGGCAGATAACCTATGGTACAGTCGTTCGGTACAGATACCGTACCTGCCGTAGGTGTCTTTATGCCTGCAAGTATTTTCAGCATTGTAGATTTACCGGCACCGTTCTTTCCAACAAGAGCAATGCGGTCGCGCTCGTTAATCACGAATGATACGTCCGAGAATAACGGCTTTATCCCAAATTCAACTTTTAATCCTTCTACGCTAATCATTTTCAGTTCTTTTTCAGCTATTCCATATCTCCCATCCAGCCTCCGCTTGTAGTAGGAGCATCTCCAGACCATTTTTTGTTATGCATCCCTGTTTTGCTCCTTTTTTTAGGAACAATGTCTCGTCAGGGTTGTAAATCAAGTCGTACAGTAAGTGTTTACTTGTAAGGTTGTCGTATGGAATGTCTGGGCATTCGTCGAAATGCGGTGCCATGCCGCATGGTGTGCAGTTTACTATTACGGTGTACTCCTGCAGGAGTACTGGTGTTATCTGCTCATATTGTATCGTTCCGTTTTTTTTCGAACGACTTACCAAGAGTACGTCCAGGCCAAGTTGCCTTAGTCCGTGGCTCACTGCCTTTGATGCGCCTCCTGTACCCAGTATCAGTGCCTTCTTGTTATGTGGCATCAGCAGTGGTTTGATGGATCTTGTAAAACCGATTACGTCGCTATTGAAGCCTTCAAGATAAGGCTTGCCGTTATCCCTGCGCCTGACCTTTACCACATTCACGGCACCTATGGCACGTGCTTCTGGCGATACACTGTCAAGGTACGACATCACTTTCTCCTTATATGGTATGGTGACGTTGAAACCGCATAGTTCAGGCGTATAGTCAAGTATAGCCTGCAAGTCTGTTATTACGGGAATCTCAAACTTGTCATAATGAGCGTCGATGTTCTCATTCTGAAACTTCTCATTAAAGTAGCTTGGAGAGAAAGAGTGTCCAAGTGGATAGCCTATTATTCCGAATTTTCTCATTTCAGTGCGATGTAAAGTGTACAGATTCCAAATGTGAGTCGTTTGAATGAGGCTTCCGAGAAGCCTGTTTTCTTAAGTATCTCAACCATTGTCTCTCCTTGTGGGAAAGCCTCTATGGTCTTGGTGAGGTATGTATATGCAGAGGTGTCCTTGCTTATCAGTCGTCCATATACAGGCAACACAGTGTGACTGTATATGTGAAACAACTGTTTCATAGGGAACTTCACAGGAGTGGTAAGTTCGAGAACGCAGAACATGCCACCGGGTTTCAGCACCCTGCACATCTCCGACAATCCAGCCTCCAAGTCTTGGAAGTTTCGTATGCCGAAGGCTGCTGTTACTGCATCGAATGAGTTGTCGGGGTAGGATAGGGCAGTGCAGTCTTGCCTTTCAAACCGCACGACCTTCTCGAGATTCCTCTCCGCTGTCTTCTTTCGTGCTATTGCCATCATACCCTCGGATATGTCAGCACCGACAACCGTCTGTGGCTTTATCTTCTCGGCAGCCAATATGGCAAAGTCTCCCGTGCCGGTTGCTATGTCGAGGATATGTTTTGGAGATTGCCTTGCAAGAATATCTATGGCCTTGTTGCGCCAGTATTTGTCGATATTCCATGACATGCGGTGGTTTAAAGCATCATAGGTAGGAGCGATGTTATCGAACATCGCCTCTACCTGTTGCGCTTTATCGCCTTCCTCATTGTAAGGCTTTATTGTTTCTTGATTGTAAGTCACCATTATAGTTTGCTGAGGCAATCCTCCACGTTCTTCTGGATACGTGCGTTGATGTCGCTCTGGTCGGTAGAGCGGTCAAACTTCTCGCCTGTGATGTGCTCGTATAGTTCAATGTATCGCTCAGCTACAGACTCTGCATACTCGTCAGTAATCTCTGGCATGGTCTGTCCAGGCTCGTTCATGAAGTCGTGCTCTATGAGCCACTGGCGTACGAACTCTTTTGACAGCTGCTTCTGAGGCTCGCCCTTTGCAAACTTCTCCTCGTAGCCGTCAGCATAGAAATAGCGTGAAGAGTCAGGTGTGTGTATCTCGTCGATGAGGTAAACCTTGCCGTCGCGCTTGCCAAACTCATACTTTGTGTCAACGAGTATCAGACCTTGCTTTGCTGCAATCTCCTGACCACGTGCGAAGAGCTTGCGAGTGTAATCCTCCATTACTGCATAGTCCTCGGCAGAAACGATGCCCTGTGCTATTATCTCTTCTTTAGAGATGTTAAGGTCGTGTCCCTCGTCAGCCTTTGTTGTTGGCGTGATAATTGGTTCTGGGAAGCGCTGGTTCTCCTTCATGCCCTCTGGCAGTTTCACACCGCAGATCTCGCGGCAGCCCTTCTGGTAGTCGCGCCATGCAGAACCAGTCAGTATGCCACGGATAATCATCTCTACGCGGAAACCCTCACACTTCAGACCTACCGTTACCTGAGGGTCTGGTGTAGCGAGTTTCCAGTTAGGACAGATATCCTTTGTTGCGTCAAGGAACTTAGCGGCAATCTGGTTCAGCACCTGCCCCTTGAATGGTATGCCCTTTGGCAGTATCACGTCAAAAGCAGAGATGCGGTCTGTTGCGACCATTACCATGATGTCGTCATTGATAGTGTACACATCGCGAACCTTGCCGTGGTACACTGCTGTCTGACCTTTGAAGTTAAAGTCAGTCTTTGTTAAAGCGTTGTTCATTTTCTTTATCTTTTTTGTCAAATGCGTTTACTATCCTTGTTACGAGCTTATGTCTTACGATGTCCTTGTCTGCCATCTTTATTATGCTTATGCCCTCTACGTCTTGCAGGGTCTCTATGGCATAGCGCAGTCCGCTCTGCTGTCCCTTCGGCAGGTCTATCTGCGTCAGGTCGCCTGTTATTATCATCTTGGTGTTCCATCCCATACGTGTAAGGAACATCCTTATCTGTGCCGTGCTGGTATTCTGTGCCTCGTCAAGTATCACGACGGCATCGCTTAATGTACGACCACGCATAAAAGCCAGCGGTGCTATCTGTATGATGTGTTTCTCGATCATGTCCTGCAGTTTTGCGGCAGGTATCATGTCTTCCAAAGCATCATACAGAGGCTGCAGGTACGGGTCTATCTTGTCTTTCATGTCGCCAGGCAGGAATCCCAGTTTCTCGCCAGCTTCCACGGCTGGTCTTGACAATATGATTTTACGTGCCGTTTTCTCCTTCAGTGCCTTTACAGCCAAGGCTATTGAAAGGTATGTCTTACCTGTACCGGCAGGTCCTACGGCAAACACCATGTCATCTTTGTGGTATGCATCTATCAGACTTTGCTGGTTTGCCGAACGGCTTTTAATAGGTTTCCCCGACAGGTTGTACACCACTACGTCCTTAGAAGCCTCGGCATTTGTCTGCTCGCCTTTTATAATGCTGATAATATCCTCTTCGCTGATCACGTTGTATTTCAGCAGGTGGCGGCGCATCTGCTCCATGTGGTCCTCAAAGGCACACATCTCCTCTTCATCACCAAGTACGCGTACCACGTTGTCGCGTGCCATTATACGTAGTTTCGGATATAGCGACCTGATTACCTGTAGGTGACAGTTGTTTACTCCATAGAAACTTACTGGGTCTATATCTTCAAGAACTATATGCTTTTCTATCATAAAATGCAAAGTTACAGATTTTTTTTCATATAACATCGTTTTTTAGTGAGTTTTATTTGCAAACTCGCTTTTTTCTTGATATTTTGGTGTTTCTGCTTCTGATATGTTTGCCTCGTCTGCCTTGTAAACGAAATAAGGTGGAGAAGGCTCATGCTTTCTCCACCTGTATTCTTTCGCGAAACTACATCACATCCTCCTCATCTTCCATCTCGTCGTCGTAGATTGGCAGTTGCTGCGTGGGTTCTTCGCTGCCTATTAGTAAATGCAGGTAGTTCATTTTCAGCTTGTCCTTCGTATTTAACTTGCGATTCCTTGCGATGAAAATCACCAAACTACATTTTGGTCCCAAAATCGCGAAAATTTCGTGTTTTTCGTAAATTGCTGATAATCAGTATGGAATGTCATAAGAGGAAGCGCATGATTCGGTGAATTACTGTAAAAGCTATGCTTTTACAGTGTAATATGATAGCTTTTACAGCGTAGAAGCTATGCTTTTACAACATAAAAAGATAGTTTTAGCGACGTAAAATGATAGCTTTTACAAGAAAATGCCTCTTTTTTTATAAAATGGGTTGGTAGAAAAGGGAACTGTATTGGTAGATATTTCGTCAGAAACTTTCTATTTTGCATGGTAAAGGCATGCGTCATTTGTTCGCAAATCTATCAATGAGAATTTATCATGTATCTTCTTCCTGCTACCTCTATCTACAGAGCAAGCATAAAAACAAAACACCCGACGTAAATGTTTAGTAATGATTTACGTCGGGTGTTATTGTAGATGTTGTTCTTGTAGGAGTATTTACTCGAGGTTACTCTTGCCATAGCGCTTTACCTCGTCGATTACCTTTAGCAGGTATTGACCATATTGGTTTTTGAGCATAGGCTGTGCCAATTGGCGCATCTTCTCGTCATCAATCCATCCCAAACGGTAAGCTATGCCTTCAAGGCAGGCAACCTTAAGTCCTTGGCGCTTCTCAAGTACCTCGATGTAGGTGGAAGCCTCAGAAAGGGAGTCGTGTGTACCAGTGTCAAGCCATGCGAAGCCACGTCCGAGAGTCTGCACCTTTAGTTGCTTATCGTTAAGGAAACATTGGTTGACGGTGGTAATCTCGTATTCTCCGCGTGCAGAAGGCTTTATTTTATGGGCAATATCGACGACCTTGTTAGGGTAGAAATAGAGTCCCACAACGGCATAGTTAGACTTTGGATGCTCCGGTTTCTCCTCGATTGACAGGCAGTTACCATCGCTGTCGAACTCAGCTACGCCATAGCGCTCTGGGTCGTTCACCCAATAGCCGAAGACAGTAGCCTTGTTTTCTTCTTCTGCAGTGCGTACAGCTTCGCGAAGCATCTTGGTAAAGCCGGAACCATGGAAGATGTTGTCGCCAAGTACGAGGCATACAGAATCGTTGCCTATGAAATCCTTTCCGATGGTGAAAGCCTGTGCCAGACCGTCTGGTGATGGTTGTTCTGCATACTCAAAGTGTACTCCATAGTCTGAGCCATCTCCTAAAAGACGCTTGAAGCCAGGCAGGTCAAATGGCGTGGAGATGATAAGTATTTCACGTATGCCTGCGAGCATCAATACACTTATAGGGTAGTATATCATCGGTTTGTCGTAGATAGGCATCAGTTGTTTGGAAATGCCTTTTGTGATAGGGTAGAGGCGTGTGCCTGAACCACCAGCGAGAACTATTCCTTTCATGGTTTAAAGAAATTATTGGTTATTATTATGAGTTGCCTTTCAGCAGATTGTTGATACAGATCTTCAGGGAGTCGGTCCAGTAAGGTACTTTAACTCCGAATGTATCTTTAATCTTTGTCTTGTCGAGAACAGAATATGCAGGACGTTTTACTGGACTTGGAAATTCATTTGAATGACATGGCTGTATGTCGCAGTTGGTTTGTCCGGAGTATTCTGCTATCATCTTGGTGAAGTCGAACCAAGAGCAGACGCCTTCGTTGCTGTAATGATATACGCCGTTTACTGGTTTCTTCAATATTTCGGTGATGGTGACGGCCAGATCGTATGCGTACGTAGGCGTGCCACACTGGTCGAAGACCACCTTTAGTTGTGGTTTCGTGGCTGTAAGGTTCAGCATGGTCTTGCAGAAGTTTTTGCCAAACTCAGAGTAAAGCCATGCCGTACGTATGATAACGTGATTACAACCGGTAGCAATGATTTTTTGCTCACCATGCAGCTTGGTCATTCCATAGACGCCAGTAGGAGTGCCTTGCTGGTCTTCACGACATGGCGTATTGTATGGTTCTTTTCCAAATACATAGTCGGTTGAAATCTGGATGAGCAGTCCGTTTACTTCTTTCATGGCCTTGGCAAGGTTCTCTGGTGCGATGGCATTGAGTTTTTCTGCCAGTTCCTCAGCGGTCTCTGCTGCATCTACGTTGGTGTATGCAGCACAGTTTACTATCGCATTGATGTCGTTTTCTTTGACCATCTTGCGTATAGCATCCAAGTCGGTGATGTCGAGGTAGGTGGTTTCGTTACCTTCCTGCTCACATACATCGGTGAAGATATATTTATCAGCAGAATCTTTGCTGACAATGCGCATTTCGTTGCCAAGTTGGCCGTTAGCTCCTGTTATAAGGATGTTCATTTTGTTAGAATTGAAGGATTGAAGGATTGAAGAATTGAAGAAATGCTGGCATTACAACGTGCCGAGGCGGAGGTTATTCAGTAGCCTTGAATGACATGTCTAATCCCTTCACGCTATGTGTCAGTGCACCGAACGATATGAAATCGACACCCGCCTTTGCGTATGGTATCATGTTGTCGTATGTAATGCCGCCGCTTGACTCCGTTTCACACTGATGGTTAACGATCTTGACAGCTTTTACAGTGTCTTCAGGAGTGAAGTTGTCGAACATTATGCGGTCAGGCTGCTCAGCAAGAGCTTCTTCCAATTCCTTGAAATTGCGTACTTCAATCTCTATTTTAAGGTCTTTGCCTTTTTCCTTGCAATAGGTCTTTGCACGTGAGATGGCATTGTGTATGCCACCAGCGAAATCAACGTGGTTGTCTTTCAGCAGGATCATGTCGAAAAGACCAATTCTGTGGTTCATGCCGCCACCAATCTTTACCGCTTCTTTTTCAAGCATACGCATGCCGGGAGTGGTCTTTCGCGTGTCGAGGACGCGGGTCTTCGTACCAGCGTCGATGAGTGCCTGCTGGTATTTATGCGTCATTGTGGCAATGCCACTCATACGCTGCATGATGTTGAGCATCAGGCGCTCAGTCTGTAGTAAGCTGCGTACCTTGCCAGTTACTACCATGGCGATGTCACCTTTCTTTACCTGTGTGCCGTCGCCCATCAATACCTCAACCTGCATGGTAGGGTCAAAACGGTGGAATACCTCTTTTGCGACTTCTACGCCGGCAAGTATTCCGTCTTCCTTGATTATAAGGCGGCTTTTACCCATGGCATCTTCTGGGATGCAGCATAAGGTGGTGTGGTCTCCGTCTCCTATGTCTTCGGCAAAACTCAGGTCGATGAGCTTGTCTGTAAGTTCTTCTACACTTAACATACGTTTCTTGTTTTTGTAAAATTCACCCTTCCCCTTTTATATGGGGGAGGGTGAGTGTTCGTTATATGTGAGTATTGTTAATTACTTCTCCGTGTTTGGTGGTTCTGCAAAATTCCCACCGTAAAGCCATCTTGTCTTCCCCTTATCCGTAAAGAGGAGGGTTGGGGTGTTAGAAATACATACCAAGACCAATCTTCAGGCCTACCGTAGAGTAGTTCTTATGGTCGCTGATGCTCTGGTCGTAGTAGAGTGCAGGCTCGATGGTGATCTTGTCATTGATGAAGAAAGCATAGCCAAGTTCTACACCAGGCATGATGTCGTTGTGGTGGCTTTCAAACACACCCTTTACGTTAAACTCACCATATAGTCCGTTCTCTAAGATGTAATATCTTGTTCCAACACCAATAAAGCATTGGTTGACATTCTTTGCATAGTGGTCGAAACCAGCCTGTGCGTTGAGCATCCAACTTTGATCAACGAAATAACCAGCTTTGACGCTGACGCCAAATCGGAACTCGTTGGCACCGTTGTATGAAGCACCTAAACTGTTCAATGCTCCTTCCAGATATTTCGTACCTTGTTCAAACTGTGCATTCGCTGTAATTGTCATTGTGAGCATTACTAATGCTACTAATAATTTTTTCATAATTCTTTATTTGTTGTTGTTAGGGAGGAAAGTGTTGATTTCCACCGTGGTTAATTAGTTGTAAATTCGTAAATAAACTTAGTCGGCCTTAATCGTGTTCCACGTTCTCACCGAATTTGTTTGTCTTAGATGAAATTTTGAACTTGCTGAAATACCATTTGAAGAACAGTATGACGCATATGATGCTTGCCATTAATCCGCCGAAGTAGCCGTAAGACATGTCCAGTCCCATAGCGCTCTTACTTACCAACAGGAAGGTAGTGCATACGCATGTCATGAACACAGCAGGAATGAATGTTATGATAAAATACTTCTTCTTCAAGGCAAGATATACAGTGATGGCCCACAGAGTGAATACAGACAGGGTCTGGTTAGCCCATCCGAAATACTTCCATATAACATTGAAGCTGTCAGGGTTGTCCAACTGCCATACCAACAATGCAATTGTAGTTATGAATATTGGGGCGCAGACGAGAAGTCGTTTAGCAACAGGACGTTGGTCGATCTTCAGAGCGTCAGCGACGATAAGGCGTGCAGAGCGCAAAGCGGTATCGCCGCTTGTTATAGGAGCAGCCACGACACCGAGTATGGCAAGTATGCCGCCTGCTATTCCAAGCCATCCGTTACATACGTTCATTACGACGGTAGGTGCGGAGAAGAACTGTGTGATGGTCTTCTCTGACTGACCGGTAAACTGTGCGATGACATCAGGGGAACAAACCTCTCTCCAGCCTTCATTATAAAAGAACCAGCTGCTTACCGTTGCCCATATCAAAGCAACGATTCCTTCGGTAATCATAGAACCGTAGAATACAGGACGACCAAGTTTCTCGCTCTTCATGCAGCGAGCCATCAGAGGGCTCTGTGTAGCATGGAAACCGCTGATGGCTCCACAGGCAATAGTAATGAACAGGGCAGGGAATATCGGGTCGGGATTCTTGATGCCAAGTCTGCTCTTACCCATATTGTCCAATCCGTCCCAAATTTCAGGGATAGCAGGGTGCTTGATGAAAAGCACGACCATCAGTGCAAGCGCCATGAAGATAAGAGAGAATGCAAAGAGAGGATATATTTTGCCTATAATCTTATCTACAGGCATCATGGTGGCTATGATATAATATGCGAATATTACGACAATCCAAATAAGAAGATTGTGGAATACAGAGTCTTCGGGCATCATGCCTTGCAATAGCGTGGCAGGACTAAGTACGAACACTGCGCCTACGAGAATCAACAGGATGGTAGCGAAGAAAAGCATCACGGCACGCATGGTTGAGCCAAGGTAATGACCGACAATGTCAGGCAAGCCTATGCCACCTTTGCGTATGCTTATCATTCCGCTGAGGTAGTCGTGGGTCGCACCAGCGAAAATACATCCGAGTACAATCCATAAATAAGCAGAAGGACCGAACCACATACCCATTATGGCACCGAAGATAGGTCCTGTTCCAGCAATGTTCAGGAACTGAATCATAAACACTTTCCATGTAGGAAGGACAATGAAATCCACACCGTCGGCTTTGCGAATAGCAGGAGCCACACGGCGTTCATCTGGTCCGAAGACATTCTCTACGAATCGTCCATAGAAGAAATAGCCGAGGCAAAGAGCCAGTAGGCTGATTGTAAAAGTAATCATTTGTCGTAGTTAATGTAAAAATTGACTTTTTGTTTGTATAACGATGCAAAATTAATAAAAAAATTTGGAACAGCCAAAGATAATGTGTAACTTTGTGTCCGAAATGAGAAAATTCACTTTTTTTTATATTATATGTGCAATATTTCTGTTGCCATCTGGTTTATTTGCGCAAAGTCGTGGTTTCAAGGGCTTTCAGACCGGGCAGCCTTTACATGAGATTCGTGCAGTGTGGCTTGCCACTATCGGTGGCATAGATTGGCCGCACTCTTATGCTCAGTATGGTAACGGAGAAAAGACGCAGCAGAAGGAACTGTGCACAATCCTCGATCAACTGGTGGATGCCGGTATCAATACCGTCATGCTGCAGTGTCGTATACGTGGTACGGTGATATATCCATCAGCGATGGAACCTTGGGATGGGTGCCTGTCTGGAAAACCTGGTGAGTCGCCAGGGTATGATGCTCTGGAATTTGCCGTAAGAGAGTGTCATAAGCGAGGTATGAAGGTCCATGCGTGGATGGTCACGATACCTGTGGGTAGTTGGCAAGGAGCCGGTTGCGTGAATTTAAGGAATACTCATCCGGAGTTGTTGAAGAAGATAGGAGATGATGGTTTCTTGAATCCGGAAAAGAGTGGCGTGGCAGACTATATAGCCTCCCTGTGTAGGGAAGTTGCGGTGCGCTACGATATTGACGGCATACATCTTGACTATATACGATATCCGGAGACGTGGGGTAAGATAAGCAATAAGGCAAAGGCGCGTGAAAATATCACCCGTATAGTGAAAGCAGCGTCAGTTGCGGTGAAGTCTGTCAAGCCTTGGGTTGCAATGTCTTGTTCGCCTATAGGAAAGTATGCTGATACCAAGCGAGCCTGGGCGCATGGTTGGAATGCACGTGATATAGTGTGCCAGGATGCCGTAAGGTGGTTGGAAGAAGGCAGTATGGATGCATTGTTTCCGATGATGTATTTCAAAGACAAGAATTTCTACCCTTTCCTTGTGGATTGGCAGGAACGCTCGTGTGGAAAGTTAGTCGTGCCAGGCTTAGGTATATATTTCATGCACCCTGCAGAGAAAGACTGGGCATTGAGTGATATTACAAGAGAAATGATGGTGTCGCGCCAGTTTGGAATGGGAATGTGTATGTTCCGTTCTAAATTTCTCACTGACAACACGAAAGGTATATATGACTATACAAAAACTCTATATTCCGTACACCCAGTATTGCAGCCTGCAATGACATGGCTTGACAATATACCACCAATGGCTCCGAAAGAGATGGTGACGGAGATCATGCAAGGTGGTGAACTGATGCTAAGATGGAAGCCGTCAGGACATACGAATACTGACGGTGGAATACTTTATAATGTATATGGCTCTACGGATGATGCCGTAGATACTCAGAAGCCGGAGAATATATTGGCGGTGAACTATGACGGTTGCTCTATTGAAATTCCGCATTCTAACATAAAGAGTTTTGCAGTGACTGCCGTTGACCGTTATGGCAACGAGTCTGCTCCGGTCACGGTAAGGGTCGGTAATGTTAATGATGTAGATGATGGAAAGACAGGCTCTTGTGCACAATTGTTTTGTGACGGTAAAAAACTGTGTTTGGACGGAAGTGATGTAAGTGAGGGGCAACTGATAGAATACCAGTCGTTTGTCGGGACATCGCTTACCTCACGTTTTGTCACCCGGAAGGATGGTAAACTTATGGCTGATATATCAGGTCTGCAGATTGGACACTATAAAGTTTATGTGATAAATATAAAAGGACATAGGCATTTACTTGGTACTTTTTCCGTAAATCCATGGTGACGATGTGTCACATGAATTTATTTGGAGCGCAATTTATGTGGTTTTTATATGCTTGACACAATATAAATCAATTTTTTTGATGATTTTACATTAAAATGCTTTTGTAACAAGCAGATATATTGTTTATTTTTATTAACTTTGCAAACAACGCCAGTTATAAATATACATTATATTATATAAAACGAAATGCTGGCGATATTAAAAAATAATATAATATTATGATAAAACCAGACTATATCTTTGAATCAAGCTGGGAAGTTTGCAATAAGGTCGGAGGCATTTACACGGTCCTTTCCACCAGAGCTAAAACCATACAGGACGAAATGCCTGACAGACTTATATTCATAGGTCCAGACTGTTGGAAAGACAACATTAATCCATATTTTACTCAAGATAATACAATACTTGCAGATTGGCAGGCACAAGCACGTGCGGAGAACCTGAAAGTCAGGGTAGGCCGTTGGAATATACCGGGTAACCCTATATCGATACTTGTAGATTTCTCTTCTTACTTTGAAAGGAAAGATGAGATATATACAGAATTATGGAATGATTTCCAAGTAGATTCGCTTCATTCGTATGGAGACTATGATGAGGCAAGTATGTTTTCGTATGCTGCAGGTTTGGTGGTAGAGTCGATCTATAAGTTCAGGGGACTTGATCAGAAGAAGGTTATATATCACGGCAACGAGTGGATGTGCGGATTAGGATTGCTCTATATTCGCAAGAAACTACCGCAGATCGGCACAGTGTTCACTACACATGCTACATCAATAGGACGTAGCATTGCCGGTAATATGAAACCGCTTTATGATTACCTGTGGGCTTATAACGGAGACCAAATGGCAGAAGAACTGAACATGCAGTCAAAGCATTCCATCGAGAAACAGACTGCATGGAATGTAGATTGCTTTACGACGGTCAGTGATATAACTGCGGTAGAGTGTAAGGAACTGCTTGACAAACCAGTGGATTTCGTATTGCCTAATGGCTTTGAAGATGACTTCGTACCGAAAGGCGCGAAATTTACAAGTAAGCGCAAGGCGGCACGCAAGGCGATACTCAGAATGGCAAACTGCCTTACAGGTAGTACATTCCCGGAAGACACATTGATAATTGGAACAAGTGGCAGGTATGAATTCCGCAATAAGGGTATCGATGTGTTCATTGAGGCAATGAATCGTCTGAACAGAGACGAAAGATTGAAGAAAAACGTACTCGCTTTTGTCGAGGTGCCAGCCTGGGTGGGCGAACCACGCGAAGACTTGCGTAGCCGAATAGATAGCAAAAAGGAATATGACACGCCGTTGGACTGTCCGATGATTACTCATTGGTTGCACAATATGTCACATGACAACGTGCTTGACATGATGAAGTATCATGATATGTGGAACCGTAAGGATGACAAGGTGAAGTTGATATTCATTCCTTGTTATCTGAATGGTGATGACGGTATAATGAATATGCCTTACTACGACGTGATAATAGGAAAGGATTTGTCAGTGTATCCTTCGTATTATGAACCATGGGGATATACCCCGTTGGAGTCTGTGGCATTCAAAGTGCCATGTATTACTACAGACCTTGCTGGATTTGGCTTGTGGGCAAACTCTCTGAAAGGTGCTTACAGCGAAATCTCAGATGGCGTAAAGACTATACACCGTACAGACTATAATTATTCAGAAGTGGCGGATGTTATAAAGGATACGGTGGTAGAGTATTCGTCATACGATGACGCGCAGGTAAAGAAAGCGCGTATGGCTGCTGAGAAATTATCGAAGAAGGCTTTGTGGTCGGAATTTATAAAGTATTACTGGCAGGCTTATGACTTCGCATTAAAGCATAAGGCATAAGGCGCGCTCTTGGTAAGGTGAGGTGATATAAATAGAAATAATATAAACAGACAAACAATTTAAATATAATAGATTTTAATTATGAAGATTAAAGCAGACTATGCAAATACTCCTATTTGGAAGGAGTTTAACGTAAAGTCAACTCTTCCTAAGGAGTTAGAGTGTCTTGATGAGTTAGCACATAATATGTGGTGGGTGTGGAATTACGATGCACGTGAAATGTTCCGCAGCCTTGATGAGGAGATATATGAGCAGGTAGGTCATAATCCTGTGCAGCTTCTCGAGCTCCTGCCATACGAGCGCAAGGAAGAAATTGTTAAGGACAAGAAGATAATGAGTAACGTGAAGGCCGTATATCAGCGCTTCAAGGATTACATGGAAGTAAAGCCAAATACAGAACGTCCTTCTGTGGCTTACTTCTCTATGGAGTTTGGTATTCATAATTCCTTGAAAATATATTCTGGCGGTCTTGGCATGCTTGCCGGTGACTATATCAAGGAAGCTTCAGACTCTAACGTGGATATGTGCGGCATAGGCTTCTTGTATCGCTATGGATATTTCAAGCAGAGCCTCTCTATGGACGGTCAGCAGATAGCCAATTACGATGCACAGAACTTTAACTCCCTGCCTATCACCAAGACCCTTGATGAGAACGGTGAGCAGGTAGTCGTGGACGTTCCTTACATGAACTATATGGTGCATGCCCTCGTATGGCAGGCTAACGTAGGTAGGGTTAAACTTTATCTGCTTGATACTGACAATGAGATGAATTCAGAGTATGATCGTCCGATAACCCATGCCCTTTATGGCGGTGATTGGGAGAATCGTCTGAAGCAGGAGATACTTCTCGGTATAGGTGGCGTGCTGCTCTTGAAGAAGCTTGGCATTAAGAAGCAGATTTACCATTGCAACGAAGGCCATGCTGCATTGTGTAACCTCCAGCGTCTTGTTGACTATATTCAGGATGGACTTACATTCAATCAGGCAATGGAGGTAGTACGTGCTTCTTCACTTTACACAGTGCATACTCCAGTACCAGCAGGTCATGACTATTTTGACAAGGACCTCTTCGGTAAATATATGGGTGGCTATCCACAGATGTTGGGAATCTCTTGGAAAGAGTTCATCGGCATGGGCCGCATCAATCCAGAGGATGACAATGAGCGCTTCTGTATGTCAACGTTCGCATGTAACACCTGCCAGGAGGTTAACGGAGTGTCTAAGCTCCATGGTTGGGTGTCGCAAAAGATGTTTGCGTCAATATGGAACGGTTATTACCCAGAGGAGAACCACGTTGGATACGTTACAAATGGTGTCCACTTCCCATCTTGGTGTGCAACAGAATGGCGTAAGGTCTATGACAAGTACCTAAAGAAGGGTTTCTACGACGATCAGTCAAACGAAGAGCTTTGGCATGGTATATACGATTGTCCTGATACTGAAATATGGGAGACACGTATGGCTCTCAAGAACAAGCTCGTGAAGTATATTCGCGATAAGTTCACGGAGTCATGGCTTAAGAACCAGGGTGACCCTGCTCGTGTGGTGTCACTGTTGGAACGTATTAATCCAAATGCTTTGATGATTGGCTTCTGCCGTCGTTTTGCAACATATAAGCGTGCACATCTTCTGTTTACAGACTTGGAGCGACTGTCTAAGATCGTAAATAACCCAGAGCATCCAGTGCTGTTCTTCTTCTCAGGAAAGGCACATCCTGCAGATGGTGCAGGTCAGGGCTTGATAAAGCGTATCTATGAGATATCACAGCGTCCGGAGTTCCTCGGCAAGATTATCTTCTTGGAGGACTATGACTTCCAGCTTGCTCGCCGTCTGGTTTCAGGCGTTGATATATGGATGAATACTCCTACACGACCATTGGAGGCATCAGGTACGTCAGGTGAAAAGGCAGAGATGAACGGTGTCGTAAACCTTTCCGTGCTTGATGGATGGTGGGTTGAAGGCTACCGTCAGGGTGCAGGATGGGCTCTTAAGCAGGAGCGTACATATGAGAACCAAGGCTATCAGGATAAGCTTGATGCTGCAACAATATATAACATGCTCGAGAATGAGATCGTACCTCTTTATTATAATAAGGATAAGAAAGGCATCTCTGAGGGTTGGATAAAGGTTATCAAGAATTCTATAGCAACTATCGCACCTCACTATACGATGAAGCGACAGCTTGATGACTACTATGCAAAGTTCTACTGCAAACTTGCTGAGCGTTCGGCAAATGTGAATGCCAACGATTATCAGATGGCCAAGGACATAGCACAGTGGAAGGAAAATGTAGCAGAGCGTTGGGATGGTATCAAGGTCGTTTCTTCTGACACCTCAATACTTACAACAGGCGGTGAGACCGGTAAGGAGTACACTGTGCAGTATGTGATAGATGAGCAGGGATTGAACGACGCAGTAGGTTTGGAACTCGTATGTCTGAAGAATGACATGAGTGGAACCGACCGTGAGATTGACAAGGTTACTCCATTTGAGATGATTGGTCAGGATGGTAACTTGTACACGTTCCAGTGTAAGATTACACTTGATAAGGCAGGCGCATTCAAGACTTGTGTGCGTATGTACCCAAGGAACGAGAAACTGCCACACCGTCAGGACTTCTGCTACATAAAGTGGCTTGATTAATACGTCAAAATAAAAAAACTGCAAAAACTTTGTATTATTGAAGTTTTTTTATTAACTTTGCATCAATTTCGGATTTTATTCCGAAGTTGATGCAATTTTTATATACTAAGTCAATCGAATATAAACTAACAAAATAATATTAATCTAACTATGAGTATTGGTATAACCTTGATGATTGTAGGTATGCTGACGGTGTTCGTCGTCTTGCTTATCATCATTTATCTGAGTAAATTACTTATTCGGATAGTAAATAAAGTAGCCCCCGAAGAAGATACGAAGGCAAAAGCAAGTGTTAATGTTTCAGCAATACCTGCTGATGTGATGGAGGTGTTGCGTCAGACTGTAAGCCAGATTACAGGCGGCAAGGGTACAGTGTCAAATGTTGTTAAACTATAAGCTAACAAAATAACAATATAAAATATTATGGCTAAAGAGATTAAGTTTAGTTTAGTCTTTCGTGATATGTGGCAGAGTGCAGGTAAGTACCAGCCACGTGTAGATCAATTGGTAAAGGTCGCGCCTGCTATCATAAAGATGGGATGCTTTGACCGAGTAGAGACTAATGGTGGTGGCTTTGAACAGGTAAACCTCCTCTATGGTGAGAACCCAAACAAGGCAGTGCGTGAATGGACCAAGCCTTTCCATGAGGCTGGCATACAGACACACATGCTTGACCGTGCGCTGAATGCTTTGCGTATGAGCCCTTGTCCAAAGGATTTGCGTCAGCTTTTCTATAAGGTAAAGAAGGCACAGGGTACAGATATAACCCGTATCTTCTGTGGATTGAATGACCCACGTAATGTGATTCCTTCGATCAAGTATGCTAAAGACGCAGGAATGATTGCTCAGGCTTCTCTGTGCATAACCCATTCTCCTATACATACGGTAGAGTATTACATTGACCTCGCAAAGAAATTCATTGAGGCTGGTGCCGATGAAATTTGCTTGAAGGACATGGCGGGCATAGGACGCCCAGAGTCATTAGGTAAGATAGTTGCCGGCATCAAGGCTTACAAGCAAGATATCGTTATACAGTATCACTCTCATGCGGGTCCAGGCTTCAACATGGCCTCTATCTTGGAGGTCGCACGTGGAGGTTGTGACTATATTGATACTGCAGTGGCTCCTTTGTCATGGGGTACAGGTCATGCTGATATCATTGCCGTACAGGAGATGCTGAAGGATGCAGGCTTCAAGGTGAAGGACATTAATATGGAAGCATATATGGAAGTGCGTACACAGATTCAGGAGATGATGGATGACTTCCTCGGCTACTACATTCCTGCCCTCAACCACCTTAACAACTCTCTGCTTATCAAGCCAGGTCTGCCAGGTGGTATGATGGGTTCTTTGATGACAGATCTTGAGGACAACCTTAACTCTTTGAACAAATGGAAGGAAAAGCATGATCAGCCATTGTTGACAACTGACCAGTTGCTTATAAAACTGTTTGATGAAGTGGCTTATGTATGGCCAAAGGTGGGTTATCCATGCCTTGTAACACCATTCTCACAATATGTCAAGAATCTCGCATTGATGAATGTAATGCAGATGGAGAAGGGTAAGGAGCGTTGGTCAATGATTGCCGAGAATATCTGGGACATGATATTGGGTAAGAGTGGACAGCTTCCTGGTCCGGTAGATCCTCTGTTTGTGGAAATGGCTAAGGCTGAAGGACGTGAATTCATGACCACAGACCCACAGGAGAATTATCCTGATGACCTGGAGACATATCGTCTGCGTATGACACAGCAGGGTTGGGAACTCGGAGAGGACAACGAGGAGCTCTTTGAGTATGCAATGCATCCACAGCAGTATGAGGCTTATAAGAGCGGTGCTGCAAAGGCTGCGTTCGAGAAGGACCTTGCTGAGCGCAAAGCAAAGAAAGCACAAGGTGGTGCATCGTCAGAACCAAAGCAACTGACAATAACTGTGAATGGTCAGGCTTATCGTGTTGACGTGGCTTATGGAGCACAAGCTCCTGCAGCGCAGTCACAGGGCAATGCTTCTACGGCAGCACCTGCTGGTGAGGGACTTGAAGTCCTTGCTCCGTTGGAAGGTAAGGCTTATCTCGTACAGTCTTCAAGTGAGACACCAAAGAAGGTTGGTGACCACGTAGAAGAGGGTGAGGTGATATGTTACATCGAAGCCATGAAAGTGTTTAATCGCATAAAGGCAGAAAAGGCCGGCACTATCACAAGCATCTGCTTCACTTCTGGTGATTCAGTAGCAGAGGACGATGTGCTTATGACTATTGCGTAATACAAATATATATGTGGGCTTTATTGGTACACTTTGTTATATTTTCTAGTTTGTATTAGGCATAGAGCAACGGTTTTTGGAAAAGCTATGGTCTATGTGATTGAGACAACTGACGGTTCGTATCGAAAGAAACTGAAAATATGATAAGGTATCAAGTCTATAAAAAATAATTAATTACGGTTGGAGATAACAAGCTCCACCTAAAGAAAAAACAAAAGGGTATGGATATACTTAATAAAATATGGGAGATGACCGCTTTCGCTCAGACAGATGGCGATTGGTCTTTCCTTATAATGATAGCCATCGCCTGCGTACTGCTGTATCTCGGTATAGTTAAGAAGTATGAACCACTGCTTCTTATTCCTATTGGTATGGGAGTGTTGCTGGCAAACTTCCCTGGCGGAGGTATGGGCGTAGCGCAGGCTACGTCAGATGGTTACGTTACATTGCCTGATGGCTCAAAAGAGATAATATGGGACATGCCGTTGCACAAGATAGCGCATGAGCTTGGATTAATGAACTTTATCTATTACATGTGCATCAAGACCGGTTTTATTCCGCCAATTATTTTCATGGGTGTAGGTGCATTGACGGATTTCGGTCCAATGTTGCGTAATTTACGCCTGTCTATTTTCGGAGCAGGAGCGCAGTTCGGTATCTTTGCTGTATTGTTGTGTGCGTTGGCAATGGGCTTTACACCACAGCAGGCAGCTTCACTTGGCATCATTGGTGGTGCTGATGGTCCTACTGCCATTTTCACTACGATAAAGCTTGCGCCAGAATTGTTGGGTCCGATAGCTATTGCTGCATATAGCTATATGGCATTGGTGCCAGTGATAATACCGTTGGTGGTTAAGTGCCTGTGTACAAAGAAAGAACTGCTCATTAATATGAAAGAGCAGGACAAGAAATATCCAAACAAGACGGAAATTAAGAATCTGCGTGTTCTTAAGATACTGTTCCCTATATGTGTTACCATCATTGTAGCATTGCTCGTACCTACAGCTGTGAGTCTTGTCGGTATGTTGATGTTCGGTAATCTTATAAAGGAATTGGGTAGCATGACAAGTCGTCTGTTTGATACGGCAAGTAATGCCATTATGAACACAGCCACGATATTCCTTGGTCTTTCGGTAGGTGCAACAATGACAGCTGAGGCATTCCTTAACTTGCAGACTATAGGTATTGTCGTAGGTGGTTTCCTCGCATTCGCATTGTCTATTTCTGCAGGTATCTGCATGGTGAAGATTTTCAATCTCTTCGCAAAGAAGAAGGTTAATCCGCTCGTTGGTGCAACGGGACTCTCTGCTGTACCTATGGCATCGCGTGTTGCTAATGAGATAGCTACCAAGTATGATCCTAAGAACCATGTCCTGAACTATTGTATGGCATCAAATATTTCTGGTGTCATCGGTTCTGCAGTTGCAGCTGGTGTGCTGATTTCATTCTTACAATAAATAAAATGTATAATATAATATGGGAGGACACCATTAAACAATGATGTCCTCCCATATTTTCTTTTTTTAAGTTATGATTACGAAACTGATATTGTTTTTCTTGCTTACCATGTGTTGCGAGGTTCGTACGT
>JAEEGF010962051.1_pt1 | contig 46252 bp, 32 predicted proteins | sample 9134171 | NCBI WGS metagenome assembly JAEEGF01 (sample SAMN16246542, study PRJNA631951) | gut metagenome | biome: gut microbiome; feature: rumen; material: AP-attached | host: Bos | place: Iran: Karaj | collected 2018-10
ACAAGGCTGTCATCTCCTCCGGAGAGCTCAGCGTGGGCGACAGCGTTACCGCCTGCGTGGACGCACAGAGAAGGCACGCCATCGAGCGCAACCACACCGCGACCCATCTGCTGCAGAAGGCGCTTCAGACCGTGCTCGGCGGACACGTCGAGCAGGCCGGCTCCCTCGTCACCGACGAGGGCCTGCGCTTCGACTTCAGGCACTTCGAGGCCGTCTCCGAGGAGGAGAAGGCCCGCATCGAGGAGATCGTCAACGGCGAGATCCTCAAGTTCACCGACGTGAAGACCTCCGTCATGCCCATCGAGGAGGCCAAGAAGCTCGGAGCCATGATGCTCTTCGGCGAGAAGTACGGCAGCGAGGTCAGGGTCGTCGAGATCCCCGGCTTCTCCATGGAGTTCTGCGGCGGAGCGCACGTCAGGAACATAGGCCAGATCGGCTCCTTCAAGATCAGCTCCGAGGGCGGAGTCGCCGCGGGCATCAGGAGGATCGAGGCCATCACCGGAGACGCCGTAAGAGGCGAGCTCGAAGCCGACGACGCCCTGATCGACGCCGTCTGCGCCGCTCTCAAGACCAACAGGGCAGCCCTCGCCAGAAGGGCTGAGGACCTCAGCGCCGAGCTCAAGGCCGCGCGCAGGGAGATCGAGGAGCTCAAGGCGAAGAGCGCCGAGAGCGGCACCGCCGATCTCATCGCGGGCGCCGAGGATATAGGCGGAGTCAAGCTCATAGTCAAGCAGCTCGAAGGGGCCTCCGTCGACGACATGAGGGGCATCTGCGACGCCGTCAGGAAGGCGGAGAAGAGCGTCATACTCGTCCTCGCTTCCGTGTCCGGAGACAAGGCGACCATCATGACCTGCGTCAGCGACGACCTCACCGGCAGGTACAACGCCGGAAAGCTCATCAAGGAGATCGCCAAGGCCGCGGGAGGCGGCGGAGGCGGAAAGGCCGACATGGCCCAGGCCGGAGCGAAGGACATCTCAAAGCTTCCCGAGGCTCTGGCGCTCGCCAAAACCCTTGTTGCAAATTGCTGACAGCGAGTTTATAATTGAATCATCATAGGGGTCAAGGAGGCGAAAGTATGGAAAGAAAGACGATACTGTTCAATAGTCCCGATAACAGCGAGCAGAAGACCACCGAGGAGATCCTCACCCTGGTCCACGACGCGTTGGAGGAGAAGGGCTATGATGCCATTGGCCAGATGGTAGGGTACATCCTCTCGGGAGACCCTTCATATATAACCGCTCACAACAACGCCCGCAACCTCATCCGCAGGATCGAGAGGGATGACCTCGTCGAGGAGCTCCTGAGGAACTATCTTAAGAAATGAGGTACATGGGCCTGGATATCGGCGATAAGACTATAGGGGTCGCAGTCAGCGACCCCTTGTTTATATCCGCCAACGGCGTCACCACCATCGAGAGGATAGGCGCCCGCAAGGACGCTGACAAGGTCATCGCGCTCGCGAAGGAGCACGAGGCCGGCCTCATAGTGGCAGGCCTTCCTCTCATGCTCAGCGGAGAGGACAGCCCCCAGACCGCCAAGGTAAGGGACTTCGTCAGACTGCTCGAGAACAAGATGAGGAGCAGCGGGCTCTCAGGAGTCAGGGTCGTCTTCCAGGACGAGCGCTTCACCACCAAGATGGCGGAGAGCGTCCTCATAGAGGGCGGCATGCGCCGTGACAAGAGAAAAGAGATCATCGACAGGCAGGCCGCGGTCATAATACTGCAGTCCTACCTCGACGCGAACAGGAAGCTATAGGCCGGAGGAAGGCGCCCCGTCAGGGCAGGCGCTTCGCGGCATCACAGACCGGAACAGGAGAATACAGCAGATATGTGCGGTTTCGTAGGCTTTTACGGACAGCTCTCGGATAAGGAGCATATAGTCAGCGATATGGCGGCTCTCATCGAGCACAGAGGCCCCGACAGCGGCGGAAGCTTCGTCGAAGGGGACGTCGCTCTGGGCTTCCGCAGGCTCTCGATCATAGACCTCGAGGGCGGCACCCAGCCTATGCACTCGGTGGACGAGCGCTACGTCATAACCTTCAACGGGGAGATATACAACTACAGAGAGCTCAAGAAGGACCTCATAGAGAAGTTCGGAAGCCGCTTTTCGACCGATTCCGACACCGAGGTCATAATCGAGACCTACAGGCATTACGGCACGGAGACCGCCTCCATGCTCAGGGGCATGTTCGCCTTCGTCATCTACGACCGCGAGCAGGGCACTCTCTACGGCGCCCGCGACTACTTCGGGATCAAGCCCTTCTACTACAGCTTCCAGGAGGGAAGCTTCCTCTTCGGATCCGAGATCAAGAGCTTCCTGGCCTTCCCCGGCTTCAAAAAGGAGGTCAACCCCGAGGCGCTCAAGATGTACCTCGTGTTCCAGTACTCCCCGCTCGACGAGACCATGTTCAAGGGCGTCTACAAGCTCAAGCCCGGCACCTGGTTCACCTACAGCAAGGACGATGGCCTCAAGACCTTCAAGTACTTCGACCCGATGTTCGACCGCAAGAGCCGCAGCTTCGAGGAGGCCGTGAACATCATCGACGAGACCGTGCTCTCCTCCGTGGAGTATCACCAGATCGCCGACGTCGAGGTGGGATCCTTCCTGTCCGGCGGAGTCGACTCCAGCTACATTGCCTCGACCGTTAAGCCCATGAGGACCTACACGGTGGGCTTCGAGGTCCAGGGCTTCGACGAGACCGAGCTCGCCGCGGAGCTCGCGAAGAGGCTGGGCATGAACCACAGAAAGAAGGAGATCAGCGCCGACGAGTTCTTCGAGGTCCTGCCCAAGGTGCAGTACCACTCCGACGAGCCTCACGCGAACCTGAGCTCCGTGCCTCTCTATTTCCTGGCAGGGCTCGCTGCCGAGGACCTCAAGGTAGTGCTCTCGGGAGAGGGCGCCGACGAGCTCTTCGGAGGCTACGACTGGTACATACAGAGCAACGAATCCATCAGGTACAAGAAGCTGCCCCTGGGGCTCAGGAAGTTCCTCGCGGCCACGCTCGGGAATATCCCGCAGGCTCACATCAAGCGCTTCTTCAAGTCCAATGCCCAGGAGGTCGAGGACAGCTACATAGGCCAGGCCTACATCATGGACGACTCCGAGGCAAACAGCCTGCTTCAGCCGGCCTATAAGTGCGCTATCACCCACAAAGACGTGACCGCGCCTTACTACGCCAAGGTCAAGGGAGAGGACGATCTGACCAAGAAGATGTACCTCGACATGAACCTCTGGCTCCCCGGCGACATACTGCTCAAGGCCGACAAGATGACTATGGCTCACTCCCTCGAGCTCAGGGTGCCTTACCTCGACAGAGAGGTCTGGAACGTCGCCAGGACCCTCAGCTCGCAGCAGCAGATGGAGGGAAGGGCGACCAAGAGGGCGCTCAGGGCCGCGGCCTTCAGGCACATCCCCGAGGAGTGGGCGAACAGAAAGAAGGCGGGCTTCCTGGTACCGTTCCGCGAGTGGATCAAGGACGAGAAGTACGGCTCTATGGTCCGTGAGACCTTCCACAGGGACTATGTCCCGCAGTTCTTCGACCCCGAAAAGCTCGACGCTATGCTCGACGGATACCTCGCCGGCGGTAAGCGCGAGGAGGCCAGAAAGATCTACACGATCTACTCCTTCCTGATCTGGTACGACGAGTACTTCGTGAAGAGATAGAGGGCCGCGAAGGTCATATTATATTTTGAAAATGCAGGGCGGATGGGCTATTATATATATAGCTCATCCGTTTTTATGTCCTTAAGGAGAACGATAGCATGAAAGAAACATACAAAGGGCGCAGAGCGCTCATTAAAAAACTGGCCGCGGCCGCGCTGGCCCTCTGCCTGACGCTGGCATTGGCTGCGTGCGGGGAGAGCAAGCCTCAGGAACCGGCTCCTTCCGAGCCTCCCAAGGACCCGGCGCCTGGCGAGATAAGGCAGGCGAGCCTCTCTCTCAGCAAGGAGGAGCTTCCGGTCATAGACGGAGCTACCGCCATGCTGCCTTACTATCAGGCGGCCGCGGCCAGGATACTCGGAATAAGCGTGGATGAGGCGGCGGCCTACGTGCTCTGCAGCAAGACCGACGGCGCCTACAACAGCCTCACGCAGAAGCGCTGCGACATGGTATTCTGCGCGCTTCCCTCCGAGCAGCAGATAAAGTGGGCGGCAGATCAGGGCGTCGAGTTCGAGAGCGTGGACATACTCAACTCGGGCTTCGTCTTCTTCGTGAACAAGGACAATCCCGTAGACGGTCTGACTTCGCAGCAGATCCACGACATCTACGCCGGCAAGATCACCAACTGGAAGGAGCTCGGCGGAAACGACGAGCCCATCGAGGCGTTCCAGCGCTCCGAGGGCTCCGGAAGCCAGACCGGCCTTTACCTGCACGTCATAAGCCCCGAGGAGCTCATGCCCGCTCCTACCGAGAAGATGATAGGCGCCATGGAGGGGATCATCGACGTGGTCGCGAACTTCGACTCCGGCAAGGGCGCCATAGGCTATTCGTATTACTATTACGTGGTCAACATGCACTACGACGAGGACATCAAGATGATCGCCGTGGACGGGGTCATGCCGACCCCTGAGACCATAGGGCAGGGAAGCTACCCGTACATCTCCAGGACCTGCGCAGTCTTCAGGAGCGACGAGCCCGAGGACAGCAACGTCCGGAAGATAGCGGAGTGGTGCCACGGCCCGGAGGGCTGCGCCCTCGCGGAGGAGCTTGGATATGTTCCCAACAGAGAAGACTAGAGGAGCGGCCCGCCGGCTCGGCGCCAGGGCGGCCGCCGCGCTGCTCTCGCTCGCTCTCGCCGCCTGCTGCCTCAGCGGCTGCGGCGCGGGAGGCGCAGGACAGGCCGGCCCCGGACCGAAGGGCGCGAACAGCGGCGTCATAAGCGCCCGCGAGAGCTTCGAGCAGGGAGAGCAGCTCACGCACGTGTACAGCAACCCGCTCGAGACCGAGTTCGTTGACATCTCCATAGGCGGAAACATCACAGGCAACTACATAAAGCTTCACGGCTTTGCCGATCCTGCCGTCGAGAAGAAGGTGAACGACCTCATATTCCGCGCCGCCATGGACCTGGCCGCCGATACCGAAACGCCTCCGTACATCGGAGCGGCAGTCGAGTTCAGGAACAAGGTCCCCACGGACCGCAGCGTCTACAGCCAGCTCGTGGGATCGTTCAACAACATCGCTTCCATATCCATGAACGTATACCAGCAGTTCAAGCCGGCCGACGGTTACGAGTCCGAATGGTGGAGCTCCTATTCCGCCGTAAAGACGCTGAACATAGACCTGAGGACCGGCGAGGAGATAAAGCTCCGCGACCTCTTCAAGGAGGGCACGGACGGGATAGCCTTCCTCAACAGCTGCATGGAGCGCTACATAGCCGAGAACGACTGCTACGACGACACGACCTGGACCTACATGAACGGCTTCTTTCTCAGGGACAGCTTCCGCGGAGTGGACGAGGACCAGCAGTTCGTGATCTCGAACTGGAACGGCTGCGTATCCCTCTACTTCGACTGGCGCGACCCCGAGGTCCAGACCGAGTTCTACCCGGTAAGCGTCAGGATCGACGACAACTCCCGCTTCGACTACGACAAGTTCCTCGAGGGCGGCCCCGTATCCGCCGGGAAGCCGCTCGTCCCGCGGCTGCTCGAGCAGGAGCTGCCCCTCAGCGAGCCCGAAGAGCTCCCGAGGGCCTACAGCTTCGCGGGAAGGAACATAGATTACCACGGAGAGTTCGCGGGCAGCAGCCTCCTGAGCGACGCGCAGAACAGGGCGCTCACCGAGAGGACCCCGGAGGAGACTGCGATGGCCGACGGCGCGATCAGGGATTACGACCGCTTCGCGAAGACCTACGGGATGCTCAACGCAAGGGGAAGCTTCTACGAGGAGGGCAGCGCGAGCGCCATCGGGCCCTTCAGGATCATCAGGCGCTACGTATCCTACTACGTCTACAGCGAGGGAGACAACTACGACAGCGCTTCGGATTACAGCGACAGAGTTATCGTCTTCAGGGACGGGAACGATGAGCCGCTCTCGATCGAAGATCTCTTCAAGCCCGGAGCTGACTGGAAGTCCGCCGTCAGGGCGGTCGCTCTCAGGAAGCTCACCGAGACCGACTACATAGGAGTCAGCGATCCCGAGGGCTACGTTGACGAGATGCTGGACAGGATAAGCGGGATCGATCCGGGCAGCGAGGGCGTGCAGCTCTACTTCAGGGATCACGGGGATATCGACAGCAGATACCTGTCGAACCCCGACTACGAATGGGCCGCGAGCAACGCCGTGGGCTATCTGGAGTACGCCGATCTCGGAGCCGATATCCTGAACATAATATAAGCGGGTCTAAGAACTCAGAACATACGGAAAAGAGCAATGAACTTCACATCCTTTGATTACTTCATCGAGGTCGAAAAGCACCGCAGCTTCTCAAAAGCCGCGGACGCTCTGCACGTCTCCCAGCAGGCCCTGAGCTCCCACATCTCTTCGCTGGAGAAGGAGCTGGGCTGCCTGCTCTTCGTGCGGCACATACCGCTCGAGCTCACCTACGCCGGCGAGCATTTCCTGAACTACGCTCACAGCTTCGTGAACGACTACACGAACATGATCAGGGAGTTCCAGGACATCTCCGAGGAGCGCAAGGGAAGGCTCAAGATAGGTGTGACGCACACGAGGGGCAGGGCGATACTGCCCGACCTCATCACCATGTTCCAGAAGGAATATCCCGGCTTCGAGGTGGAGGTCGTCGAGTCCACGAGCGAGTTCCTCGCGGACAAGCTGCTGTCCCACGAGATAGACGTCGCAATAGGATACATAGACGATCAGGACGGCATAGACACGGAGCTCTTCTACGACGAGGAGATGCTGCTCATGATCCCAAGAAGGATGCTTCTGGAGCTCGCGGCCGAGCGCGCGGGCGAGGACGGGATCTACGAGTTCGACCCCTCGATACTCAACGACTGTCCGATGATGCTCGGAAGCCGCGACGACATGAGCGGCATACTGATCAGGAAATACCTCAAGGACAACAGGCTCGATCCTCCCATCAGGGCGAGGGCTGAGAACATCGAGACCCTCATAATGCTCTGTGTAAAGGGCGTCGGAGCCTGCCTCTGCCCGGAGTCGCTCATCAGGTCGACTCTGACCAAGGAGCAGATCGAAGAGCTGTCGATAATAGCTCCCGACATCCACACTCCGGTCAAGTTCGCCACGAGGAAGGAAGGCTATCAATGGACCGCGATCGAGGAGTTCAAGAAGCTCGCCCACGATAACATCGAGGCGATCATGAACCTGAACGACCCGGTCAAGAGGAACAACCGGCTGAGCGTCGCAGCGCAGCAGAGATGATGACAGACGACCAGCTGTATCAAAGCTATCTCGCGGGCGACGCGCCCGCGGGCGACGAGCTCATGCTCCGCAACAGCGACGCCCTGACGGCCTATCTGGCGGGCTTTCTTGAGCATGCGCAGGACGCGGAGGACCTGATGCTCGACTGCTTCACGGTGATACTGGTCGACAAGCCCCGCATAGGGGAAGGGCACTTCCGCTCCTACCTTTTCAAGGTGGCGCGGAACAAGGCAAACAGGCTCTGGAGGATGAGGTACAGGCGCAGCGAGTTCAGCCTCGACGAGGGACTCATCGAGAGCATGGACGACGGGCTTCCTCCGGACGAGGAGCTCTGGAAGAAGGAGCGCGGCGCCATACTCAGGAGCTGCATCAACCGCATAGCCCCGCAGTACAGGGAGGCGCTGTGGCTCATATACGACATGGAGATGAGCTACGCGCAGGCCGCTGAGGTCATGTCCTGCGGGACGAAGAGGATAGAGGATCTGCTCAGAAACGGAAAGAAGAGACTGAGAGCCGAGCTCGAGAAAGAGGGTATAAGCAATGCGGACATCTGAAGAGAGAGTCAGAGAACTTCATATGAGGATGGACGCGAGAAGGAAGGCCAAAGCCTCCCGCAGGCTCAGCGCCTCGGTCCTCGCGGTCACGCTCGGCCTCGCCGCTTCCATCGCGGCGGCGATAAGGATATCGAATATGGCCTATGTTGAAGCAGCCGGCCTCGCGGGAAACGCCGAGGGAAGCATCTTCGCGGAGCGCGGCGCTCTCGGCGTCATAGTCGTCGCGGTGCTCGCTTTCTGCCTCGGCTCCGCGGTGACCATACTCTGCTACAGACTGCGGACGGAGCGCCGCGACATGCCGAAGATGCCGGTACGCCCCGGGGAGGTCAGCGATGGTCTTCGTGAATGAGAACCTCATTCAGTCGGCCGTGCTGATAGCGTGTTCCCTGGTATCGATCAGCAAGGCAATAAAATACAAGAGCAGGACCTGGTCTCTCCTCAGCTTCTTCTACGGATGCTGGCTGATAGACGACGTCTACTGGATGCTGTACGCCCTGTTCTTTGACGGAAAGACGCCGACGCTCAGCGTGCTTTCGGACCTGAACTGGTACGCCTCGTACGTATTCCTGTATTTTCTCATCAGGCAGGTAGCTCCTCCGTATACGCGCCGTGAGACGCGGGTCATTCCGTGGCTCGCCTTCGTCTTCACCTTCTCCATGGCGGCGTTCTACATGCAGTGGGGAGAGGTCTTAAGCAATCTGATCTACGCCAATCTCATAGGGCTGCTCCTGTTTTCGGTCATAAGGAGGCTCATGGACCTCGACGATTACAGGGACATCCTGCTCCTCTGCGCGGTCAGCCTGTTCTTCGTCGCCTTCGAATACGGGCTCTGGACGGCTTCCTGCTTCTGGAGAGAGGACTCGCTCTTCAACCCGTACTACTGGTTCGACGCGCTCCTGACGCTGAGCTTTCCTTTCTTCATCGCGGCGACGGCAAAGGCGGTGAGATCATGAGTTATATCGAGAACATATACGTCTGCCTGGCGGCTCCCATCCTCCTTGCTATAATGCTGCTGCGAAGAGAGGCGAGGGGATCTCTGGCCTTCACGCTGATGGGGATGACCTCATGCCTGCTCTCCGCGTACGTGAGCTCCTTCGCCGCGGGAGCGGCAGGGCTGGGGCTCGCGGAGGCGTCCCTCGAGATCGCCCCGGTGGTCGAGGAAGTCATGAAGTCGCTTCCCATACTCTTTTACCTGCTCGTGTTCGCTCCGCGAAAGGGCGACGCGATAAGGGGGACCATCATGGTCTCGGTGGGCTTCGCCACCTTCGAGAACGTCTGCTTCCTCACCAGCTACGGCACTGAGGACCTCCTGAGGCTCCTGATAAGGGGCTTCGGCACGGGGGCCATGCACGTCACCTGCGGAATGGTCGTGGCCATAGGCCTGTTCTTCCTCTGGGACAGAGCCTGGCTCAGGGTGGTCGGCGGATTCGCTCTGCTCTGCTTCGTCATAAGGTTCCACAGCATCTACAATCTGCTCGTGAACGGCTCAGGACCCGTGTTCTGGATAGGCAGCGCCATACCGCTCACGTTCATACTGGTCTACATGATCGCGTTCCGGAGCAGCGTCAGGATATCCTGACAGCTCCCGGACCGATCGAGTTCAAAGCGCCCCGAAGGGGGCGCTTTTTTTATGCGTGAAAGGGGAGCCCGCTATTCCGCCGCGCGGGAAAGGGGAGCCCGCTCTTTCGCCGCCCGGAAAAAGGAGCGGGCGCTCCGCGGCGCAGAGGAGCGCGGCAAGAATTCAAAAAAGTATAAAAACCGCTTCGGGTATTTCCCGCCTGCAGGACACTTATGTGTTGAAAGACTGTTTAGAAAGGAGCATACCGCCGTGATGACAAAGGAAGAAAAGATCTCGGCTCTGCACCGGCGCATGAAGACGCGCGTCAAACGGCGCGAAAGGGCAAAGACAGCCGCTCTGGGCGCGTCCTGCGCCTGCATGACGCTGTGCCTCGCGGTCATGGTCTTCGGATGTGACCCCGCTCATACCGGCGGTCCTGCGGGGATGTTCAGCGGGGCGACGATGCTCTTCGAGCACGCGGGAGTATACGTACTGACCGCCATCTGCGCCTTCTTCGCAGGCACAGCGGTCACCCTGATCTGCATTCGAAATCAAAGAAAGCGTCCGGGAAACAGAGGCGCTGAAGTATCTAACAGGGAGGAAAAGCCATGAAACTCAAGCGATTGCTGTCGGTCGTTCTGACGGTCTGCCTGATCATCTGCGCGGTCCCGATGAGCGCGATGCCCGTCTTCGCTGACGACGGTCCGGGAGGCTACGACGAAGATCCCGACCGGCCGCCCGAAACGACGAACTATCCCGATCCCGAGTACTCGCTCTTCTGCAGGCCTGAGCTCGCGCTGTTCAACGCTCGGACCAGTGCCAAGGAGGACTATTTCCAGTCCGTCATGAGGAGCAGCCACTACAACGCGGTAGCGGCGGGGTACTTCAAGGAGAGGGATTCGGGCAGCGTCCTCAAGTACGACACCGTGCTCAAGGGCTACGACGTCTATCTCTGGGATGACTTCCGCGACACCGAACTGGCCAGGCTCAGCGACAGCTACGGGCAGCTCAAGGTGGGGCTCGCGGCCACCCTGGACTGCTACGATCACAAGCATACCTCCGGCACCCACAAATACGACGTGATCGGCTACAACAAGCTCGAGCTCACGCCTCTCACCGGCGCCATGGGATACGGCTCTATAATCTCGGCCAGCGGCTATTCCAAGACCGAGACGAGCGTCCGCAGGGGCAGCGCCGAGTTCAGCGACCTTCCCGGCGGAATGTACAGCGTGCCCGGAGACAGCGACGCGCCCGGCCACTATCTGGGGCTCGAGTGCTACAGGGAAGCTATCTCCTGGCCGGGCGGGATCTGCGACTGCGGAGGCAAGGCCAAGGAATTCGCCGTCACCTTCTGCGACGACAGCGCTCCCAGCCTCGCAGAGGTCAGCATCCTCAACGAGGCCGGCGATCCCTGCACCGATTTCGGAAAGGGCGATAAGATCGTCATAAAGCTCAGATACGACGAGCCCGTGCGCTTCGCCGACGACAGGGCCGCGGGCAAGGGCAAGCTCTGCATAGGCCTCATGGTCGAGAACAAGGGGCAGGGGGACTGGCTTTACGCCCACCTCACGAGCCTCGAGAACGATACACTGACCTTCGAGTACATAGTCGATCCGCGCGACACGAAGCTCTATACCGTAATAGGGCTCGACTTCGCTTCCGCCGCCGATGACGGCTCCGCTCTCGTCCACAGCAGCGCGGACATAGCGCTCAGGACTATCGAGGAGGACGGATACGTCACCGTGACCAAGCCGGGATCCGTCGAGAGCCCGGAGGGCTTCACCAAAGCGAGGAGCTACATCACAGACCTCGCGGGCAACCCCATCAGTAACGAGCAGCCCGTGAAGCGCTTCTACATCGACTGCGAATCTCCATACGCGGCTAAGGTCAGCTTCGACGCCGAGCTCAACAACGGCGACATCAAGGCGCTGCGCGGGGTTACGGAGCTCGATCCCAAGGATCCCAAATACGGAGATCCCAGCGACCTGTACCTCGGAGCAGGAGACCTGCTCGGCTTCAATCTCTATTTCAACGAGCAGGTCTTCTGGGAAGAGTGCGAGGGCTATTTCATCGACAACGCGTACGTGGTGACAAACCTCAGGTACGACAACGGCACATACCTCGAGCTCGATATCGCCGATTTCAGATTCCTCGTGCAGGCGAGCAGCCTCGGAAAACAGTTCGGCAGGGGAAGGTCCAACGGCCTCGTGAGCAGGCTCTCGACCTCAAGGCTCCCGCTCCCCGCGGACAGCAAGACCCACCTGACGGTAGACGACCCCAGCGGAAAGGACGAGATCAAGATCACCTCTGTCCATCTTGAGGGCAGCGGCATCGCCGACAGCTCGGGCAACCTGGCCTCGAGCGCCTTCAGCCCGGCTCAGGAGAGCTACAAGCTCGATACCTCCGCGCCGGTCTTCAGACTTGGAGACGCGGTGCAGACCGGAGGAGCCAACAGCACGTTCACCATACCCTTTATCATCACAGACAACGAGGGCGGTTCGGGAGTCGAGGAGCTTCCCGCGAGCCTCAAGCTCAGCGATCCCAACGGAAGCTCGGGGCGCATACAGTACGCCGTGAGCGCGTTCGCGGCGCCTCCGGCAAAGGCCTCCGACTGGCACGACGGGATCATGGGAAGCGATATCTCATTCGTCCAGACCTCCGACTGGCAGTATCTGCACGTTAAGCCGGATCCCGAGGCCCACTTCGACCTCGGCCCGGATCAGGAGCTCGGCATCAGCTTCAAGCTTCAGGATTACGCTGGAAACAGGGCTGACACCGCAGCGATCGGCGTTGAGGGAGTAGCCCTGGACAGCGCGCCTCCTACCGTCACCTCGGGTGACGTGAGCCGCAGCTACGACAACAGCGCGGACAGGGGCACCATAAGCGTGGTCCTCAAGGCCGCCGACGCGAGCGGCATCGATTCCATCAAATACCAGTGGCTCGAGCCGGGCTCCTCCGGGAGCGATATCGACGAGGACGCCTGGATCCAGGCCGTCAGGCAGGGCGGAAAATGGACCGCTTCCGGCACCGTCGATACGGGCGAGGTCTTCAGACAGGATCTGTGGGTCTACGCCGAGGACGGCGCGGGCAACGCGGGAGTAACCGGGCTCGGCTGCTTCAGCTACAGCCTCGAGAGCACCGATTACGCGCTCGACTGGTCGCCGGCCATCATGACGGCGGTCAAGGCAGGCGTGAGCTCGCTCGAAAACGGCGGAGCGCTGCTCTTCGACGTCAGGCTGAGCGGGGACGGCGCCCATTACATCCACTTCGCGGACAGCGAGGAGTCCGACGTATTCGCCGGAAGCTGGCAGAGCGCGGAGTTCAGCGACGAGGACGGCTATACCTTCACAGAGCTCGAAGACGCGGATGATTTCCTCGAAGACTATACGGGCAATGTGAACGTCACCGTATACTCCGGAAGCGCCGACATGTTCGAGGAGCTCGGCGAAGACGGTGAAGACGGCTTGACAGTCGCGGACAGCGCCGTGACGGAGGAGTTCACGCTGAGGCAGTCCCCGGCGGGAAACACCGCTGAAGACGTCTTCTCCGCGGACATCGAAGACATCTTCACCCCGGCAAGCGCCGCGGAGCTCGCGAGGCTGACTAACAAGGTCACGGAGCTCCCCTGGACCGTGGACAGCGAAGAGAGAAATCCAGCGAACACCGAAGGGCTAAGGGTTACCATAGACCTCGGCAGCGACAGGAACGGCTGGAACTACGAGGACATCGACTGGAAGAACTCGTTTATCTCCGTCTACTCCGACAGCGATCCCTACGCTGCGGTCTCCCAATACGACTTGATCACGGACAGAGATTATTGCATGCTCTGCGCCACCGGCAGCGGACCGGTCCAGACCCTGACCCTGCCGGAAATTGATCTGGAGGGGGAAGGCGTCGATTACGCCAATCTGTTCCTTATACTGGCGAGACACAGCGCGCCAGACGCGCCCTACGCGATCGAGCTGTACGCGGGAGGCGAGGAGTTCGTCTTCGACGGTACCGAGCCGGGAAAGCTCGAGCTTCAGCATCTCGGCAGACAGTACGAAGATGAAGAGGGACGCTACTACGATCTAGCCTTCGACCCCTCATCGACCATCTATATACCGACGGAAAGCACTCCGGTCGCGCTCTCCGTGGAAGCCCTCAGACGCTGCACTTCCTACAATGGCGATGAACCGTATACCGAATACAAGTCCTTCGACTTATATGACAAGGACGTCGCCGGAGTCATAGGCGCGGTCGACATCGTCGCCTGGAACGCTGACGATCCCGACGAGAAGATCAGCCTCGCCTGCTCCTGGTTCGATTACAGCAACAACAACGGTCCCGGAGAGGACGACCCGAGATATATCTACATGTACGAGGACGGCAGCGAGGCCCTCAGGAGCGGAAAGCGCCTGCTCCGCTTCGGAGACGCGACCGACGCGTCCACGGGAACCATAGGCGTAGAGGCGGGGAAGGACAATACAGTAGCCCTGCAGATAGTCTGCGCCAACGGCAGCAGCTCCGAGATCTGCTACATCACCGTCCATCCGGTGAAGATCGGGCTGGAAGGGGAGGTCTCGATAGAGACACCCTACGATCTGGATCTCAAGGGAAACGCGAGCGTCGCGACCGTGGGGCCGGACGAAGCGTACATCGTGTTCAGTCCGGACAGCGGATATAACGCCGAGGGACTCGAGCTCTTCGCCGCCTGGGGATATCTCCGCACTGACGGCAGCTACGGGTTTGATTCGGGGATCCCCATGACCATGCAGGGCGACGGCAGCTGGAGGGCGAAGGTCCCGAACGCGGATTTCTGGTCATGTCTGGACCATCCTGATGACTATATGACCTGCGGGATAATAAATCCCATGTACGACTCGGAGATTGGCCTTACCGGCTACTCGATCCCGATGGATTTCGAAGATGGCTACATCGATCTGACACATCACGGGAACCTGAGCGATCCGCCTCCTTACTACGTCGTTTACGCTGCCGATCAGTACGGGAATAAGCATGCGATGGGCATCACCGACTGGGCTGTCGTTGCCGACAGGAGCGCGCCCCTGTTCACGAGCGATAACATGCGGCCGCTGGGCAGCATAGACACCGCTTCGGACGGCACGTACACCGCGGCCTTCGAGCTGGTCGACGACAGCTTCTACTCCTGGGATTCCTACAGCGGAGAGATCATTTCAAGGCCTGTCACCCTCGAGTTCTTCTTCGACTCTAAATACGCCGAGGCAGCCGGGAAGCCGGCAGCGAGGCTGACCCTGAGCGGGATAGAGGACGGTTTCGTCTGGAAGGACGGAGACGGAAACGGCACGGGCATATACGAGGTGACCGCTGAGATGGTCCGCGAGGGCACGTTCAACAGCCACAATTACTACGGAGAAATAGCCACATACGCAGGCGGAGCGAAGTTCGCGCGCATGATCGTCACCGTTAAGGGCGCGGTAAGCCCCGAAGTGACGGCGCCCATGCCCATGACCCTGTTCGCGAAGGCGACGGACGCTCACGGCAATACCAACGGATGGACAATGCCGGACGCGGACTTCCAGTATTTTGACGATATCATGGACGAGGGAGACTACGCCAGATTTGACAATCCCGGCGTGGTACACGCGAGAAGCGTCTCCGGCGTCAAGCCGAAGGTGACCGGCACCGTCTACAAGAGGACCGGTGAAGGTGACGACATGGCACTTTACGTCAACTTCAGTGCTCCCGTGCGTCCGCTCGAGAGCTGGATACGCTCGAGCGACGGAGAGCCGGAGGGCTACAGCACCGAGTGGCACGACGCCTTCCCGATCTGTAAGGACGGCAGCTGGAACATAAGCTACAGCGACCCCTTCGGCAATACCTACACGGAGGAGCTGGCACTCGACGGCGTGTTCGGCGAGTACGGCTACGATCTTTCCTTCTCGACCCTCGACTGGGTCTCCAAGGAGACCGGAGTCACCGTTACGGCGGTCGAGGACGACGACAGCGAGAGCCTGAGCGGAAGGGCGCAGTACAGCGAGGGCGGCGCCTTCGAGGATATGCCCGAGGCCACGGCGACCTTCACGCAGAACGTCCACGAGTATCAGATCGTGCGCAGCGCGAACGGCAAGAATGACATACTGCGCGTACACATAGGAAACATAGTCGACGGAGCTCCGGAGGAGACCCTGTACTTCCGCATGGACGAGTTCAGCAGGACCTACAAAGAGGGTACGCAGCCCCGGGGCGAGACCTTCGGAAACGTCACCGTCTCGTACAGGACCGACCGCGAGACCAGCCCCGTGGGCGCCACCGAGAAGACCTTCAGGGAGGGCGACGACGACAGCTTCAGCTTCAGATACTATGACGCCGCCACCGATAAGCAATACACCATCAACGGAAGCCTCGGAAAGTACGGTATCAGCATTGGCCACTTCGTTCCCTACGAGGACGAGGAGGCCCCCTCGATAGACCTGGTCAGCGTCTGGAAGCAGAGGGCTGACGGCTTCATACAGGCGGACGCCTTCCCCGGCAGCGCGGACGACGATGCGGTAAAGGCCTCAATTGCCGCCTGCGGCACCGCCCAGAGCTACGACTTCGTGGTGAATGCGAGCGACTACTCCAGATGGAAGGTCATCGTCAAGAGCTCTCTGCCGGGCAGCGTGAGCTTCGAAAACACCGGGAACGACGACATCGACGGAGTCGCGGTCAGCGGCAACAACGTCCTCGTTACGAATAAGGCCGCGGGCGACTTCTACATCGTGGTCGTCGACAGCGCCTCGGTAGACACCGCGGCGGCGGCCGACAACTTCAGCGCGGTGAAGATCCCCTACGGGGCCTACCGCTTCGACAACGAGGCGCCGGAGATCGATACCGTGACCGCTTCCCTTGATCTCTACACCAAGGTCGTCTACATCGGCGTCAGCGACACCGACGACGCCGGCCACCAGACCGAAGGAGTCACCGTGACCGGAAAGGGCGTCATACCGAACAGCGACGCGGGCTACGAGGCATATCCGTACAAGATGGTCTTCTTCGACAACGAGGAGGTCAGCGTGACGGCGACCGACGCGGCCGGCAACATAAAGGTCAAGAACATCGTCGTCACGGGCATAGATGTCGAGGCGCCCGAACTCACGGTGACCTGGTCGCCGTGCTTCACGGACGGAAACGGCCCGGATCAGTACAGCCCGGCTGCGGGCCCGGTCAGGACCAACGTGACCGCTCACATCAGCAGCAGCAAGGATATCCTCAGGGTCAGGGCTAACGACGGCGACGAGCTCGTCTTCACGGACGGCAGGGCCGAGACGGCCTGGGGTTCGGTGGAATACACCTCGCAGATGGTGACCGTGCGCTTTACGACGGGCGCCGAGGTCTCCCTCGACGTCACCGTCACCGCCCCCAACAAAAAGAGCAATACCGCCACCGTCAGGCTCGCCGGCGGAGTCATAGACAAGGAGGCTCCGGCCGTGAGCGAGAGCGTGACGCCGATGAAGCGCAGCGGGGCTGAGGCTCCGTACGCCGAGAGGCACAGGCTCAGCTTCAGCGAGGAGGTCTTCTGCATGGGCGAAGGCCCCGCGGGCAGGATCTACAGCGCCGCGGAGCCCCTCGAGCTCGTGCTCTACAGGACCGACGAGGTCAGAGAGCTCGTGTTCAACGACAGGGCGGGCAACATCACCGTCTACACGGTGAAGCCCTCCGCCGGCACAGTGCTGGACAACAGGGCTCCCGAGCTGGAGCTCGAGCTCGACGACGAGGCCAGCGCGACCAGCTCCGACGTCCGCGTGACTGTTATCTCCGACGAGTACGTCAGGCTCAGCTCCTCCGACAGCTCGGTCTCCTGCGGGACCGTGAGCGAGAGCGGGGACGGAAGCTGGAGCGGTACAGTCAGCGCCTCCGAGAACGGCACCTTCAGGATCAACGCGGCGGACAGGGCCGGAAACACGGCCTCCGCGGTGTTCACGGTCAACAACATAGACAAGACCCTGCCCCTGATGAGCTTTGACAAGTCGACCTACGGAGTGCTGCAGGACAGCGATTCGGCGTCTCTCAGGAACCTCCTGGACAGCGGAGTCACCGTCTGGGACAACGTCGGAGTAAGGGAAGGATCCCTCAGCTACGACATGTCCGCGGTGGAGCTCGGCAAGCCCGGAGTCTACGAGGTCGTCTACAGCGTCGAGGACCTCGCGGGCAACACCGGCGAGAAGATCCGCTTCGTCAAGGTCATAGACAAGAACCTGCCCATGCTCACCGTGGACGGAGAGGTGACAGAGGAGGGCGGAACATTCTCCCTCAGAGCCGGCACCCACATCCTCGGAGTCAGCGGTCTCAAGGACGGCAGCGAGCCCTACACCGTTCAGGTGGTAAAGGGCAAATACGCCAGAGGGCAGATGAAGTCGTTCCACGACAGCATCGAGATCGCGTCGGACGGCAGCATCGAGCTGACCCGCGGCGGCTTCTACACCGTACTGGTTACGACCCAGTCCAGGCAGACATATCGCACGCTTCTCTATGTCGAGCAGTAAGGAGGCAAGCAAATGAGACTAAGCAAACGGATCCTTTCACTTTTCCTCTGTTTTGCCCTGATCCTGCCGATGCTGCAGCTCCCGGCCTTCGCGGCCGAGGATGAGGCCGTCAGCATCGACAACGGATACATAGAGGCCAGCGTGTCGCTCAAGAACGGCGGTTTCCTCATCAAGACCGTCGAGGGCGACCTCCTGGAGAAGTCCGACAACAACAAGAAGCTGCTCTACCACAACGGGCACTACGACACCTCGTTCGTGTCCTTCAGGGTGGGCAGCGGCAAGGATGCCAGAGACTATCTCTTCGGAGGCAAGTACCCAGGCTCCAGCGGCGTCACCGTCGCGAAGACCGCCGGCGGCGAGATCGCCGCGGTCTGGAGCGTGGACGGCATCACCTTCACCCAGCTCATATCGCTGGCTGAGGACAACTCCAACGAGCACGGAATGGTCTCGATAAGCCTGTCCGCCCGCAACGACAGCGGCAGGGCGGTCCCCGTCAAGGCGCGCGTCCTGCTGGACACCTGCCTGGGCGACAAGGACTACTCGTACTACCAGTTCACGGGCATGGACTACACCCAGACCCTTGACCAGGAGCAGATCATCACCGATCCCGTGACCATCAGGAGCTTCTACTCGATAGACGACGTCGCCGATCCCAGGATCGCCGCCTACGTGGTCTCCGAGCCTGAGAAGGTCGCGATCGGCCACTGGAACGACCTGGCCTCGAGCCTCTTCGACTTCGCGCCGGACGAGGGGATGGGCTTCACCAACATATCCAACGAATTCCTCACCGCCGACAGCGCCTGCGCGATGTACTACGACCTCGGCACCGTCGCCAGCGGCGGAGCGGGCTCCGCGCTGCTGTTCTACGGCATCTACTCGAACAGCAAGGTCAAGCTGCAGAACAGCGTAGCGATCAACGCGGTCGCGCCCATGCGCCTGCAGCTCAACGGCGACAGGAGCGGCTACGTCAGGGAGAGCAGCGTCGGACAAGCCGACTTCTCCGTGACCGTCAGCGCCGAGAACTACAAGAGCGACAGCTCCCGCAAGCTCAGGGACGTCAAGCTCGCCGTGACCAGCACGAGCGGCCTGCGCCCCCTGAGCGACAGCGGGCAGCCCGTGAGCGGCCTCGACTTCAGCAGCGCCTCGCCGCTCACCGTTCCCTACGCCGAGATAGAGGAGGGCGAGACGGTCACCAAGACCGTGCACTTCCAGGCCAAGCCGCTCGAATCCGCGAGCTATGAGCGCATCACCATAGGCATGTACGAGGGCGAGATCACAGGCGACAAGCTGCTCGGAGAGAAGGTCATATACCTGCTGCTGCCCGGGAATGACGGAAACATACCCAAGATCGGCTTCATCTCCATGAAGCCCGACACGGTCTACAACTCCGGCACCAGGCATCTCTACGCCGCCGTGAGCAACGACGTGCTGCTCGACGACTCTCTCTCCGCCGGCAACGCCGCCTTCAAGGCTTACAGCACCGACGGCAAGAAGTCCTGGAGCATACCCGCGTCGAACATAACCGTCAACGATGGCATCGCGGACATAGTGCTCGACGGCGAGCTGGAGCTGCCCGTGGGCAACTACTACCTGCAGCTCGAGTGGAGCGACGCCGCGGTTGACAAGGAGATCGTCGAGGCCAGGCATCAGAAGCAGACCGCCGAGTGCCTGAAGTTCGGCATCTCCGACAACCCGAAGTACAGGAACGACAGCTACGGAGTCCTCGCCGTGGTCAAGTACGGAAAGGGCACGGCGGACGTTCCATACTACTACCGCATAGAGAGGTTCGCCGACGAGGCGGGCTTCCAGAGCTTCTCCTCCGCGAAGGATCACGCCTGGAAGGAGATACTCATAGTCCTGCGCGGAGCCTTCACCGCCGACAACCGCTACCTCGTCAAGGAGAACGGCAAGACCACCGGAGGGCTCTACTACTCCGCGGTCAGCAAGAAGGTCGTGGATCCCAGGACCAGGAAGGAAAAGATCGACAACCCCGTCACGATCAACAACTGCGTCGACTTCGAGGGCGGGACCATCTCCATATACTACGAGAACTACGAGCAGGGCGTTTCCGGCGCTCTCGGCTCGCCTATACTGGTCGAGATCGACGGCGAGCTCTACACGAGCGGAGCCAGGACCTCGGTGTGGACAGGCAAGGCGGCTCTGACCAAGATAGAGCAGGGCAACGACTACTCGCTCATCCGCTACACGGCCAACGGAGTGCGCAAGCAGAGCAATTCAACGCCCATAACCCTGATCTGGCCGAACGTCTTCAGCGTGGCTCAGACCATCGCGGGCATGGTGTTCAAGCTGGCATACGGCCAGTTCGGAGTCATGGAGGTGGACGGCAAGGAGGCCGACAGGGTCATATCCTTCAGCGCCGGCCTGTCCCTGAGCTTCCTCAGCGTCGCAGATGACGACGATACCGACTACGGCACGGCGAGCTACTTCGGCCGCATGCAGGAGCTATGGAAGGACTGGCGGGGAGCGAGCATATACCAGTACGCTTACCACGGCAGCCGCTTCGAGAAGCTCACAGACCTGAGCATGAACGACCGCAACGCGGCGCCTGACACCCAGAAGGGCGCGCAGGCCTCGGTCATGATACAGGACATACTCTTCGGAAAGGAAGGACTGGTCGGGCTCAACTTCGAGGTCGACGTAACCATACGCAACGTCATCGAGAACTTCGCCGCCATCGAGGGCAAACTCTCCATCAACACCATCAACGACTGGTCCTTCGGCCTCGCGGGCAACTGCAAGATGACCGACAAGATCAAGATGGAGGCGAAGCTCAGCTTCAAGAGCAAGAACGACATACCCATCCCCGACGAGCTCTACTTCTACATAGGCGGGATCAAGCCGGGACTCAACGCCGACGGCTGCGGCGTCATCTGGATAACCGGAGCCGGCGGAGGCTTCTCCAACCTCTACGACACGATATTCTGCACGAGCGGGCTTCCGCCCCTCAAGCTGATAATGACCCTGAGCTTCAGCTTGATCCAGGTCCTCGACGGAACGGGCAAGCTGGAGATGTCCCTGAACGGTTTCACGCTGACCGGCACCGACATCAAGGTCGCCGACACGATCGAGGTCATCAAGAAGGTGCAGCTGGGCTTCCAGTGGCTTCCCGACCTCAAGCTCCACGCGGCGATCTCCGTGAGCATGTTCGAGAAGTGCATCGAGGGCAACGGCTACATCATACTGGTCGGCAAGGATTACAGCGACTGGTTCTTCGAGATGTTCCTCAGAGCCGCGGTGAAGATCCCCGCGTCGGTCCCCGCCGTTGGCGGCATGAACATCGCGGCGGCTGACCTGGGCATTAACACCGAGAAGATCTGGGGCGCCGTGGAGGTCGTCAAGATCTACACCGGCATCACCTACTACTGGGGCGAGGAGGGAGTCAAGTTCGGCTCCTCCGGAGACAAGGCCTATCCGACCTATCCGAACCTCCTCTTCCAGGGCACCGGCGAGAAGGAGGGCGGCTATCCCGTAGCCTACGACGAGGAGAACGACCGCACCCTCTACATGAAGGTCGGCACCAACTTCGAGGCGCCGAGCTTCGCTCAGCCCATGTCCGAAGGCGACCTGATCCTGATGGACGCCAGGGGCATATGGTCTGACGGAGACAAGACCGCCCACAAGTTCAACCTGGGCGACTACAGAAGCGGGAACACCCAGTCCATGATCCAGATAAGCTTCGACGCCGAAAGCCTCGAGGAGGCCAGGGCGCTCGCCGCGGGCTTCAGCGTGACTGACGCGAAGGGCGGCGGAAACGAGCTGCCTCTGACCTTCTACGACGGAAGCAACATCGACGAGGCCGACGCGAACGTCACCTGGTACGAGGGTAAGGCGAGCATGGGCTTCTCCGTGACCGACCCGGCGCACTTCGGAAAGAACTGGTTCATAAGCACCGGAAGCGCCGCAGCGGACGTGCTGATGTACAACGTGCAGCCTCTGCCCGAGCTCGATTCCGTGTCGGCCGGCGGCGCGCTCGCCGCAGGCGGCAGCGCGGAGATCAGCTGGACCGGAAGTGCCCTTGACGAGCTCGACAGCGTAAGCTTCTTCCTCGCGGAGAGCGACGATCCCTCGAGCGACGCGGGCTATCCCCTCACCGGGGAGGACGGCTACGGCAGCCTTACCGACAGCGCCGTCATCTGCGGCGGAAGCGCCTCGCTGACCGTCCCGGCAGACATCCCCGCGGGGGACTACCTCGTGAGGGCGGTCTACTCCAAGGACGACCAGGTCAACGGAGTGATCCACAGCTCCTCCAGAGTGAGGCTCACCAACGACAACACCCCGGCCGCGATAGACAGCCTGAGCATAGCCTCCGCCGGAGACCTGAAGTTCAGCGTCACCGTGCCCGAGCCGGCTGACAGCGTGACCACGGTCTACGCGGTCAGCGTCTATGACGAGGACGGAAACGCGACCGACATAACCGATATGACCGTCGAGAAGGCGGAAGACGGCGCCACCCGCTTCGAGGTGGGCGGAAGCTATACCGCTCCAGTAAAGGCCGACGGCAGCGATCCCGACTCCGCCACCAGAGGCAGCGAGGTCTTCGGGCTCGAAGGCGGCAGGCGCTACATCATAGGCGTCACCCCCTGCGCGGCCGTTGACAGCGACGGCGACGGCGAGGCCGATACCATGGTGTACGGCAGGGAATACCTCAGCCAGGCCGTGCTGCTCCCCGAGGCCGTGACCCCGGAGGTCAGGCTCAGCGCCGGCGGGAAGACCCTCACGTCTATAAGCGGCATGGCTGACGGCGCCGCTGAGACCGTATTCGGAGAGAGCAGCCTCGACTTCAGCGCCAGCTTCTCCGAGGCCGTCAGCGGGACCTGGATCCTGGACGACAGCGGAGCCTTCGGAGAAGGGGAGGAGGGCGCCGGCGGAAGCTTCGGCCCCGCCCAGAGCGCGTCCTTCAGGATAGAAGGCCTGAGCGATGGCACTCACACCCTGACGCTCAGGGGCAGCGCGCTGGACGGAGACCGCTTCTCCGAGTCCTACAGCTTCACGGTGGATACCGAGGCTCCCAGGCTCATGATAAGCTCCCCGCTGAGCGGCAGCGCCTTCGGGGAGGGCGGACGCCTGCTCATCGAGGGCATCAGCTCCCCGGACGCCCTGCTTAGCGTAAGCATAGACGGCAGGCCCGTTATAAGCGGCAAGACCGTCTCTCAGGCCGGAGGAAGCATCGACAGCGAGGGCATCTTCTCCATAGAGCTCTCCATCCCCGAGTACAACAGCCGCGCCTCCCACAGCGTGACGATCGCGGCTGAGGACGTAAACGGAAACAGCACCGAGCCCTACGAGGCCTTCGTCGTCAACCCGGCGCTCGGCGACCTCGCCGAGATCGTCATCATGGCTGACGGCACGGAGCCCCCGGAAGGAAACATCGACACTTCCGCCGCCGGCAGCGCCTCTCTCAGCCTCGCGGGCATCACGTCCAAGGGCATGCGCTTCGCGCTCGATCCCGACATGGTGCTCTGGAGCGCCAGCGCGGCCGAAGGCGAAGCGGTCGTCAGCAGCGACGGAAAGCTCAGCTACGCCGCGTCCACCAAGGGCTTCGTGACCGCGATGGTCGAGATCTCGTCCGGAGCTTACCGCAGCGCCTACCTGACGCTCGGCTCCGACAGCGCCGAGGGCTTCGTATCCGTGAGCTCCACCATAGGCGGAAGCGCCTCGGGCGGCGGCTACTACGCGCCCGGCTCCGCGGTCGTCCTCAGAGCGTCGGCCGATACCGGCTACGCCTTCAAGGGCTGGCAGATCAGCGGCGTCAGCGTCGCAGACAGCTCCGCGGCCGAGATAAGCTTCACCATGCCGGCGGGCAGCGTCAGCGCCAAAGCTCTGTTCGAGAGTGAAGGCGGTCCCAAGCCCCAGCCCGCGCCTTCGGGCGGCTCGGGCAGCGATTCCGTTCTCGGTTATAAGGACATCCCCGAGGGCGCCGATCCAATGCGCTACGTGGCGGTCTACACGGACGCCGGCGGCAGCGTAAAGACAGTGCCGATGTCCGCGGTCGACGGCAGAACGCTCATCTACCTGAAGCCCGAGGGAGATGCGGTGCGCTTCGAGGAGCGCCCGGCAGCCTTCAGCGACATAGAAGGGCACTGGGCAAAGGACTACGTCATAAGGGCGGCGGCGAGCGGCCTCTTCTCCGGAGTAGGCGAAGGAAAGTTCGATCCTCAGGGGACCATGACGAGGGCCATGTTCGTCACCGTGCTGTACCGCCTCGCGGGCAGTCCGAAGACGGGCGGAAGCTGCCGCTTCACGGACGTCGCGAAGGGCTCCTGGTACGAGATCCCCGTGATCTGGGCTCAGGAGGGCGGCATCGTCAGCGGAGTCAGCGAGACCTCGTTCGACCCGAACGGAAGCGTGACCAGGGAGCAGATGTGCGCGCTGGTCGCGAGATACATACGCTCCGCGGGCTATAAGCTCGAGCTCGGCGTGAAGAAGAGCTTCACTGACGCGGCGAGCATCGCCTCCTGGGCAGCCGAAGATGTTGAGTTCTGCCAGAGGGCCGGCATCATCGAAGGAAAGTCCGGCGGCGGCTTCGATCCGAAGGGCTTCGCGACCCGCGCGGAAAACGCGGCGGTCATGAGGCGTCTGACGGAGGCCGTTATCCGCAGCCTGCGTTGATCGGGATCCGCTTATAAACGGGACACGAGCTGAAAGGCATCCTCCGTGACATACTGCCTGCGCTGATCGGGGATACAGGATGGAAAAAACAACTATCAAAAAATCGATACGGCGCATAGCGCTGCTGCTCACAGTGCTTCTGGCGCTGGCGGGGTCCTCCGATGCGGCGTTCGCAGTAAACGCGGACGCCGCTCCCCCGGCATGCCCCCGCGTCCGTATCGCCTTCATAGACAGCGGGATCAGCACCAGGCACATAGACGAGAGCCTGGTCGAGCCCGGAAGAAACTACGTTTTCCCTGAAGCGGATACCCGGGACAGGATAGGCCACGGCACCGCTGCCGCGAGCCTCGTGCTTGGTTCCGCCGATCAGGGAGTGCCCGGAGCGCCTTGCTTCGCTCCGGAAAACGGCCAGGGGAGCTTCGCTGAAGACTTCTCCGGCCTGCCTGAAGAGCATCTCCCCGTCCCCCCAGGGGCGATGAAAGCAGCCGCGGCCGTCCCGCTCGTAGTCATCGACGCCTATCCTACGGGCGCGATAAAAAACGGCGGGACGGAAGCGCTCTGCCGCGCGATCTTCGACGCGGTGGACGAATTCGGCTGCAGCATTATAAACATAAGCCTTTCGACCTCCGAGGACAGCGAGGAGCTAAGGAGAGCCTGCGCCTACGCGGAGGAGAAGGGCGTAGTCATAGTGAGCGCCGCGGGAAACGACGGAGAAGGCGGACCTGCATACTACCCGGCGGCCTACGGCAGCGTGATATCCGTGGGAAGCTCCAGCGGCGGCGCCGCGGCCGGCTTCTCGGGAAACGGAGCGTACGTGCTGGCTGAGGGCGTCGATCTGACTGCGGCGAGCTGCAGGAACGGGAGCGCTCCCGTGACGGTGAGCGGGACATCTTACTCCTGCGCGATCGTGACCGGCGTCTGCGCCGGGATCAGGGCGCGTTATCCGGACATGACGCCTGCTGAGGTCCGCGAGGCGCTCGCGCAGCTTGCCGAGGACATGTACGAGCCCGGCTTCGACGCGAGGAGCGGCTGGGGAAGGGTCTCGAGGGACGCTGAGGTCCCGTATCCCTTCAGGGATCTGCCTGCCGGAAGCCAATATCTGGAAGCGGCTCTGTCCCTGTCCGGGATGGGCATTATGAACGGCTGCGGCGGGCTCTTCATGCCGGACGCCCCGATGACGAGGGCTATGACGGTCTGCGCTCTGCACAGGCTGGCCGGAAGCCCCGAGCCGGCGGGGTACGCGAAGCGCGTCGAGGACAGCGAAGCAGATCGGCCCGCTGAGGAAGCGAAATCGGCTGATGCAGGGCATTCTGTGGAAGCCGCGTTGCCGGATGAATGGTACTCCGAAGCCGCCATGTGGGCGGCTGAGCAGGGGATAACAGAGAGCGTCGGATCCGCGCCCGGTGAGGCCGTCAGCGCGGAGCAGCTCCGGGCCGCTCTGAAGAGAATGGCTGAGATACTGAATGTCAGTGCGGTGATAGAAGACGGGGCTGCGGAAGACGAGACTTGTGCAGATCCCGCGGAGCATGAGATGCCGGAAGGACCGGCAGATACCGCGGAGCCCGCGGTATCCGGAAAGCCGCTGACGCGCGGTGAAGCCGCGCTGATGATCGAAGCGTTCACGAGGATCATGGAACCCTGAGAACGGCAAGACGTTGTGAACACACCCGGACCTGCCCAAGGCGGCCGTTTCAGGCCTCCGGCGGCGGCAGGGGATAAGAAGAGCCGGGGCGCTGAAGGACGGCGCTCCGGTTGTGTTTAAAACCGATAACTATTCCTAAAATCATAATTTTCGGTATAGTTATAGCGGACAGGGGGTGTCATAACGGTTCTCCGGGTCCCCCGAAGTCCCCCGGAGCCTCAAAGTCCCCCGGGCGGCTCTGGGGCGCTCTGGAGGACTCACATCGATTAAACAGTATTCTTCTGTTACTGAACGGCGCGCTTGCCTCGGCGTCATCCGCTGCGCGCCGCATACGCTTTAATGGATCCCGCGGTGGTAATCGATATGAGCTTCATCATGCCCGGCAGTCTGTATATCCCGCAGGCATCGTCAGCTCCGAGGGTCTGCATCTCCTCCGGAGCCTTTTCGGCGCTCCGCAAGCTGCTTATAAGCACGAGGCTCTGAGAGCCGTTTTAAGCGACTTTAATACCCCTCGTCGATATATGATACCTCCGCGCTCAAAGTCCTCTCAGACGAAGTCTCAGTTCTCTGAGGCTGAACGCCGGATAATGCGCTCGGATGGACCGGCTGCCTGGCTCCTCCGCGGACTTGCGCAAGCTCCGCCGGCACTTCCCGGGATCAGCCGGCGCATAAGGCTTCTGACCGGTCCCGCGCACGGCAGCCTGCCCGGTTTGGACGTCAGTTCACACATTCACTCAGGGCTGAGCGCCGTGAACCGCTGACATGCTGAAACAGCAAAGTGCTTAACCGTATACTGTTACAGTCAATATCTTGTATCGGCCCGGATCCATGGCTTCAGGGGCCGTTTTGCGCCCGTACCCTGCGCGAACATTTGTTCTAACGGGGTAGGAGCTTTCTGGTCGCCATGGGTTCGCAGCCGACCTCCAGACAGGCTGCCTTCCAGACCCGGTCGTGCCCGTGCCGGACGCTTCCGTCCCTCAGGTACACCAGCATGTGCGCGTACTCATGCCTGATGACGTCGGTGAACAGCCCGGCGTCTCCGAGTATGCGCGCCGACACCGCTATCTCCATGCCGCCCCAGGATGCCCCTTCCCTCCTCAGGGTAAAGGTCCCGAGGCGCCTCACCATGCGGGTGGAGATCCTGACGGAGCAGGAGCTGCTGTCGACGCCGCAGAGCGCGTCTAGCCTGCGGTATTCTTCCCTTATAAGGGCAATCGCGCGCTCCTTTTCCTCTTTTGTGACGCTTACAGGAGGCGCCGGAGGACGGCGCGATGAGCGGCGGGACGAGGGACGCCCCGGCCCGCCGGCTTTACCGGGCTTCGCGCCGCGGCCGGAGCTTCTGGATCTGCCGCGCTGAGGGAGCCCGAACAGGCCTTTTCCGAAGAGGCTCAGCGTATGGACCATACGGCGACCAGGCTGCAGTCCGCGTTCACGTCCGCGGGGGTGATGTCCATGGCGAAGGACTCCTCAGCAACGGCGTCGTTCATCTTGGCCATGCGAAGGCTCATCGGCCTGACCGTGAGATCTGAGCCTATCTCAGAGGAATCCACGCTGACGAGCCTGTCGAGATCGACTCCGCCTGCGGTAGCCAGCACCTCGGCTCTCTCGCGGGCGTCGGCGAGAGCTGCCTTCAGGAGCTCGTCCCTGACCCCGTCACGGTTCTTTACGGTATAGGCGATGTGGAACTCCGGATCGGCCTCGCAGGACGCCAGAGACGCCAGGCAGCGGCCCAGGAGCTCGTTCTCTATGGAGAAGCTCACGCTCATCTGATGGTCGAACCTGTAGCCGGCGAAGCGCTGCCTGTACTCGCCGTTCTCGTCCCTGTAGGACTCGTAGCGGTCGGATATGTTGAAGGAGCCGGTCTTGACGTCCTCGGGATCGAAGCCGAGCCCGGTGAATATGGCCTTGACCGAGGCCGACTTCTCAGAGGCCATCTTTATGGTCTCCCTGTAGTCGGAGCACTCGCCGCTGATGTTCATATTGAGCACTGTGGTGTCCGGCGCGAGGCTGAGCCTGCTCCTGCCGGTCACTCTGATGTACCTGTCCATTTCGTTCCTCCTGTGAATAAACGGCGGCAGTTTGCCTGCCGCCATCTATGATACCACACGCTGATGGAGTTTTCGAGTTTTACGCCTTCAGGGCTGCCCCGCCGGGAGCCAGCCAGCGACGCGCCGGCTCTAGCTCTGAGGGATGAGGAGGTTCTGCCCGGGGACCAGAGTATAAGCGCTGACGTCGTTGATGGCGCAGATGTCCTTTATGACGAGGCGAACGTCCTTGTCCGAGGGTCCGTAGGTCCTGGCGAGATCCCAGAGCGTGTCGCCGCTGACGACCTCGACGCTGACGTAGGTCTTCTCGGGATCGCTGTAGGCGCGGTCCATGCCGGTGAGATTGCCGATGATGAGGCTCAGCGCCAGCAGGACGCAGGCCGTGAATACCGTGAATCTGAACTTGTTGGCTATCCTGTATCTCTTCATGTCTGTACCTCGCTTTCGAAGTGAGCATGGGGGCGTCAAAGAACGTTTGTTCGCAGTGCTATAATAGCAGAACATTTGTTCTTTTGTCAATGATCAATTTCGAACATTCGTTCTTTTTTTGTTTCCCGCCTCTTTACGGTACCATTATATCAGGATGCCTGTACAAAAATAGCGACAGCCAAAGCTGCCGCTTTAGATCGGTATAAGCGTTGATATCTCAACGTTTTTCAGAGTGCGCGCCCTGTCGGATATCGAGATCCCGGCACGCAGGGCTTCCGCAGGCCGCCTCTCCGCTGCCCTACAGGAGTCCCCTGTCCTTCAGGGACTGGAGCACCTTCATGAGCCCGAACTTGGCGTGGTCGTAGCTCAGCGCCCCCTGGAAGTACGCGGTATAGGGCTCCCTGAGTGGAGCGTCCGCAGAGAGCTCCATGGTGCTGCCCTGGACGAAGGAACCGGAGGCCATGATGATGCTGTCCTCGTAGCCGGCCATCTCGCCGGCCTCGGGAGCGTAATGGGCGTTTATAGGAGCCGCGGCCTGCACGCCCTCGCAGAAGGCGGTGAGCTGCTCCTCGGACTTCATGCGTATCGCGGTGACGACATCGTTCCTCGGATCCTCGGCTCTGGGGCTGACCTCGTAGCCGAGCTTCTCGAAGGCCTTGGCGAAGAGAGCGGCGCCCTTGATCGCCTCGCAGACGGTGCGCGGAGCCATGAATATGCCCTGGAGTATCCTCCTGGTCTGGTCGTACATGAGGCCGGCGTCGGTGCCGATCCCGGGCGCGATGACCCTGTAGGAGACGGTCTCGACGAGATCAGCTCTTCCGGCGACGTAGCCGCCTCCCATGGCGATGCCGCCGCCGGGGTTCTTCATCAGGGAGCCCGCCATTATGTCGGCGCCGACGGCCACAGGCTCCTTCGTGTCGAGGAACTCGCCGTAGCAGTTGTCGACCATGCATATGATACCGGGCTTCACGGACTTGCAGGCGGCCGCCCACTCGCGTATCTCGGGAATGCTGAAGGCGTACCTGAAGGAGTAGCCTATGGACCTCTGAAGCACGGCGACCCTGGTGTTATCCTTTATCGCGGCCTTGACGCCCTCGATATCGATCTTCATATCCGCGGTGAGCTCGACCTTGTTGAAGCTAACGCCGTAGCTCCTGAGAGAGCCGTTGCCGTCGCCCTTGAGGCCGATGACGGTCTCCATGGTGTCGTAGGGCTCGCCCGTGCAGTACAGGAGCTCATCGCCTGGGCGCAGCAGCCCCAGATAGCAGCACGCCAGAGCGTGGGTCCCGTCGCAGATAAAGGGACCGACTATGCAGCTCTCGGTCTCAAAGGCGGAGGCGAACACCTTGCCGCAGACGGCGCGGCCCGGATCGTCGTGCCCGTAGCCGTTCGCCCAGGCGAAGTGAGTGTCGCTGACGTAGTTGTCGTGAAACGCCCTGAGCACCTTGTACTGGTTGTATTCCGCTGTGCGCTCGTAGCGGGCGAAGACCTCCGCGATCTCCCTCTCGGCCTCGTCGGCCATAGCTGAGACCTCATGATCGATCCCGTAGTTCCTCTTAAGAAAATCCTTTGTAAGCTGATCCATACTGCTGAAACTGTCCTTTGTCCTCAATGGTTATAACATAATATTTTTACGGTCGATTACGCGCGTGCGTCCCGTCTTCAGCCTCTGCGGGCCTCGAAGGCGTGCTTCCACTTGCCGCTGCGGTACCTGTGGGTCATGAGCGCGCAGCGCACGACCCAGTCCACCGCCATAGGGATCCATACCCCGTTGAGCCCGAGCCCGACGACCCTCACCAGGACGATCGCGAGCGGGATCCTGACGACCCACATGCCGACTATCGAGGAGAAGGTGCTGTAGCGCACGTCTCCGGCGCCCCTCAGTATGCCCGAGATGCACATGGTCGCCGCGCTGAAGACCTCGGCGAAGCACTGTATCCTCAGCGCCTCGGAGCCCATGTCTATTACGCTCCGGTCGTTCGTGAAGACGTCTATGACGTAGGGGCAGATGAAATAGAGTATGAAGGCCACGCAGCCCATGACGGTTATGGAGTACTTGATGCACTTGGTCGCGAGCTCCTCGGCCCTCTCGTGGTCGCCGGCGCCGAGCCACTGCGCGACGAGCGTCGTCGCGGCCGTGCCGAAGCCCATGACGGAGATGAAGCAGACCGATTCGGCGTTGCCCGCGAGGTTGTGAGCCGCGAGGGTCGAGGTGCCGACGTCGGCGAGCATGCTGGTGATGATGATCTGCCCGAAGGAGATGATGGCGCGCTCGAGGGCGACGGGGATGCCGAGGCGGAACACCGACGCGTAGACGTGCGGCTCGAACTTCGGGAAGCCGTCGAAGCTCAGCGGGATCTCCTTCTTCTTATCAAAGAGCTTGCTGAACGAGATGACGAACGAGACTATGTTCGCGATCGAGGTCGCGATGGCGGCTCCGGTGACGCCCTTGCCCCAGCCTATCATGGTGAAGCTCATGCCAAGGACCGTAAGCGTCCTGGTCGGATAGATGAACAGGAAATTCAGCACGCAGTTGCAGATGTTCGCGGAGACGTTTGCGACCATGGCGGTGTGGGTGTCGCCCTGGCTGCGGTGTATCGCGTTGGCGGTGAAGCTTCCGATTATGAATATCCTGGACCAGCCTATGTGGAAGAGATAGCTGCTTGAGCTCTCCCAGATCTCGGGCTTGGCCCTCATGAGCTGCGGCAGGTACGGCGTGAAGAAGAACGCGTAGAGCAGGTTCATGAACACTCCGAAGACCAGGACCAGGTACACCGTCTGGCGCATGATCCTCAGGCCCTCGTCCTTTCTGCCCTCGCCTATGCTGTGCCCGACGAGCACCGAAAAGCCCATCGAAAGGCCCATCATGAAGCCGTTGGTCAGCATCATTATGGGCGAGCCGAGCGCGACCGAAGCCGTGGCGTTGACTCCGACGCTGCCGACCATGGCCGTATCCACGAAGCCGACGAGTATCATCATGAACTCCTCGATCAGGCACGGCCACACTATGGACATGATCACCGTCCTCGCGGGCAGGCTCCTGTCCAGTATATCCACTCTCCCCCTTGCCATGTTACCTCCTTGCTCTGAATGCGCCCGGCGTCCAGGGACGCGGCGCTCACTTTCCCTCATCCGGCTTGATCATGTCGTCGCCCCACTCGAAGCCCTTTATGAGCTCGCGCTTGGTGTTGAGCCTGTGCGCGGCGTAGAGCTGGGTGGTGGTGACGTTGTCGTGATCGAGCAGCTCCTGAACGTCGTAGACCGAGTTGCCGCGGCCGATGAGGCTGGTGGCGGCGGTAGCTCTGAGCTTGTGCGGACTGTAGCCGCGGTCTCTCGAGGTCCCGAGCGATATAGAAGTGTATTTCTTGACTATCTGCCTGAGCTGCCTGTCCGTGAGGCGCGTGCCCCTAAGGCTCAGCAGCAGCGCGTCCCTGCTCTCCGGCGGGAGCTCTTCCTCGGGCGCGCGCTCGAGGCTCACGTATTCCGAGAAGGCCTCGCTTATGGTGCGGTTGACGGGCATGATGGATTCCTTGCCTCTCTTGCGGTAGATCTTGAACTCGCCGCGCTCGAAGTTGAAGGAGCTCACGTTGAGCTGCTGAAGCTCCGAGAGCCTGAGCCCGTAGGTCAGAAGCAGCAACAGTATGAGCTTGTCCCTGAGCTTGGTCTTCTCCCAGTAGTCCTTCTCGTGCTCAGTAAGCCCGTCGCCGGTGACCACGGCGTCGAGCATGCGCATGACCTCGTCGTCCTGCAGGGCCTTGATCTCCCTTTCGCCGGGCTTGGGCAGCCTTATGGGATCGAAGCCGTCGGTAATGTTGGAGCTTATGACCCCGTCCCTGTAGAGGAACTTGAACATGACCGAGAGCGAGGACTTCTTGCGGCTCAGCGAGGCGTTGCTGTTCTCGTAGACCGTCTCTATGCCGTCCTCGTCCTTCACCGAGTAATGCCTGCAGTAATCGATGAAGTAGTTGACATCGCGGGCCTTCAGGGCGTCTATGTCCTCAGCCCTGATCTCCTTTATATCCTTCCTATCGGAGCCGAGCGGGGTCTCCGAGAGCAGATACGAGAAGAAGAAGCGTATGTCCCTCAGGTACGAGAGCCTCGTGAGAGGCAGCGAGTTGCCGTTTAAGTAGACATAAAATCCTTTCAGAAAACCCGGCAGCTGTTCCTGCAGCTTCCGGTATTCGTCCAGGACCTTCGCCTCTCTCTCGACTACGTTGTCCGGCTTATCTGTCTTGTTCTGGATCTTCAGCTGAGGCATATCTCCTGATCTCCCCGTATGTATCCTCATCGAATCCGCTGCCGCGCAGCGTGAACCATCTCATGCCCTCTATTCGCCTGAGCCAGGTGTACTGCCGCTTGGCGAGGTGCCTGGTGTTGAGCTTGATCTGCTCCGCGGCGTCCGACGCGGGACGCCCCTCCCTGAGGCAGGCGATGACCTCCTTGTAGCCTATGCCCTTCATGGAGATCTCGTCCCCGCTGAGGCCCATGTCCAGGAGACATCTGACCTCGTCCTCGAGGCCGGCTTCGAGCATGAGCTCGACCCTGCGGTCGCAGCGGCTGTATAGCTCCTCCCTGTCCCGCGTGAGCCCTATGAGCACCGGCTCATAGGAAGCCGACGGCCTGAAGCTCTCGCTGAATGGGCGGAGGCGCCCCTCGCCCTTCTCGAGCCTCTCGACAGCCCTCAGGACGCGCTTGACGTTGTTAGGATGTATCTGCGCGGCCGCCCCGGGATCTAGCCCGGCGAGCCTCGCATGCAGGGCTTCGGCGCTTCCGCAGCGCTCGAGCAGCTCCCTGCGGTACTCCTCGTCCCCCTCCGGAGATGAGAAGTCCATGTCGTAGATGACGCTGTTGATGTAGAGCCCCGTGCCGCCGCAGAGTATGGGAAGCCTGCCGCGCGAACTGACCTCGGCTATGCGCTCCCTCGCCAGCGCGCTGTAATCGGCCGCGCTGAAGCTGCGCCTCGGGTCGATCTCGCCTATGAGGTGATGCCTCACGGCGGCGAGCTCCTCCGCGGAGGGCTTGGCGCTCCCTATGTCCATGTGCTCGTAGATCTGCATGGAATCGGCGGAGATTATCTCGCCGCCCAGGTCCCGCGCGAGCCTTATGGAGTATTCGGTCTTCCCGACGGCGGTCGGTCCCGCTATGACTATGAGCCTGATCATCTTCTCTTGAAGAGCCTTTCGAACTCGTAGCGCGAGAAGCGCAGCATGGTCGGCCTGCCGTGCGGGCAGGACATCGGGTTCTCGCAGCGGTCGAGGTCCGCGAGCAGAGCCCTGACCTCGCCTTCGCTTATCCTGTCGCCGCCCTTGACGGCGGCCTTGCAGGAGTTGGATACGATCTCGTCCCTCTTGAGCTCGAAGTTCCTGAGCTCTGAGACGTCGCTGTCGAAGAGCTCCGCGAGGAAGCTCTCGGCCTCGGAGAGATCCATGCACGAGGGAACGGCCCTGAGCAGCAGCTCGCCGGGCCCGAAATCCTCCAGCTCGAAGCCCATCTCCGAGAGCTGAGGCATGGCAGCCTCGAGAGCCTGCTTGACGGCCGCTCCGGGGCTCAGAAGCTCGGGAGCGAGCAGGATCTGCGACCCGCTCTCGGCGCCGGAAAAGCGCCTGGTGAGCTTCTCGTAGAGCACTCTCTCGTGCGCCGCGTGCTGGTCTATGAAGTACAGGAAGGAGTCGTCCTTCGCTATGATGTAGGTGCTGAATACTATGTCCACGGTCTCGAGGGACGAGAAGCTGAAGCGCTCTTCGCCGTCCGCGCCGTATGCCCCTATCTCCTCCTGGATCTCGACCACGTGGGCCTCGCTTCCGGAGGATCTGCTGCTCTCGCGCAGCCGGGCGAGCTCGCCGAGCGCGTCCGCGCGCGAGGGAAGGCTCACAGCGGGGATATAGGTAGCGGCGCCCGTCCCTGCGGAAGAGGCTGGTGCTGAAGCACCGGCAGCGTCCAGGACGGAGCCGGCTTCCGCGCCGGATACCGCGGGATCCGCCCCGCTTCCGAGCTCCTCATCCCTGACCGCGAGCGCGGCGGGATCCATCAGAGCCGACCTCACCGCGAGTATGACGGCGTCCCTTAAGGGCTGCTCGTCGAAGAAGCGTATCTCAGTCTTGCTGGGGTGTATGTTCACGTCGACGCTCTCAGGCGGGACGCTTATGAACAGGAAGGCCGCGGGGTATCTCCCCTCGAACATCTTGTCCCTGTAGGCGTAGTCTAGAGCGCCTTCTATGAGCCTGCTCCTGATGAGCCTGCCGTTGACGAAGAAGATCTGGTAGCGGCGGCTCGTGCGCCCGCTCAGGGGGTCGCTGACGAAGCCGCTCACGCGGATCCCGCCCTCGCTCCTGTCCACGGGGAGCAGGCTGTCGGAGACCGCCCTGCTGTAGACCGTGAGTATGGCCTGGCGCAGGTCGCCCTTACCGGTGGTGGAGAAGAGTATGGTGCCGTTGGAGATGAGCCTCACCCTTATCGAGGGATAGGCTATCGCGAGCTTGGAGACGAAGTCGGTGATGAGCGAGGTCTCCGCGTTGTCCGCCCTGAGGAACTTGCGCCTCGCGGGCAGGTTGTAGAAGAGGTCGCGTACTATGACGGTGGTGCCGTTCTCGCAGGCGGCGTCGTAGGGCTCGCTCTCGGCGCCTCCCTCGACCCTGATCCCCGCGCCGCGGCTCTGGGCAGTCGGCTTGGAGACTATCTCGAGAGCCGATACCGCGCCTATGCTGGCGAGCGCCTCGCCCCTGAAGCCGAGGGTCTCTATGCTCGAGAGGTCCTCCTCGGTGTAGATCTTTGAGCTGGCGTAGCGCCTGACAGCCAGGGCGAGCTGGTCCTTGGGTATTCCCTTTCCGTTGTCGGATACCCTGATGTACTCCTTGCCGCCCCTGGATATCTCGACCGTTATGAAGCTCGCTCCCGCGTCGACCGCGTTCTCCGCGAGCTCCTTGACTATCGAAAGAGGCCTCTCGACGACCTCTCCGGCGGCTATCTTATCGGCTATATCCTTCGGAAGCTGCCTTATCTTCTCGTAGGTCATCTGTCGGCCTCCTCCTTGAGCTCCTCGATCAGCCTTATGGCCATCGACGGCGTGATCTCCATGAGGTCTATTGAGCGTATCTTCTCAATGAGCGCGCTGCCCCGGTCGGTTATGAAGCTGAGCTGCACGCCGTCCGCGGGCTCCGCTTCTGGAGACTCACCGGGCGACGTCCGGCCCTTCGCGGGCGAAAGCGCGGTCTCCCGGACGGACGCGTATCCTCCGTCCAGGCTCTCCTCGACGGCCGCGGCGGCTCCGGCGCCGTCCTCCAGCGCGGCGAGCTTCTCCTCGGCGTCCTCGAGCAGCTTCCTGGGCACTCCGGCGAGCCTGGCGACGTGTATGCCGTAGCTGCGGCTCGCGCTGCCCTCGACTATCTTGTGCAGGAACAGTATGTTGCCGTTCTCCTCCGAGACCTCTACGTTGAGGTTCCTCACGCCGGGGACCCTTCCCGCCAGCGCGGTGAGCTCGTGGTAGTGGGTCGCGAAGAGCGTCCTGGCCATGAGCGCGGGATCCGTGAGGAAGTCGACCGCGGCCCAGGCTATGGAGAGACCGTCGTAGGTGCTCGTTCCCCTTCCTATCTCGTCGAGTATGACGAGGCTCCTCGGGGAGGCGGTGTTCAGTATGTAGGCGAGCTCGGACATCTCGACGAAGAAGGTCGACTGGCCCATTGCCAGGTTGTCCGAGGCTCCTATCCTCGTGTATATGCGGTCGCAGACGCCTATGACGGCACTGTCGGCGGGCACGAAGCTCCCTGCCTGGGCCATCAGCACGGTCAGCGCGACCTGGCGCATGTAGGTGGATTTGCCCGACATGTTAGGGCCGGTGATCAGCAGCATCGAGGCGTCCTTCCTGTTGAGGTAGACGTCGTTCGAGACGTAGATCCCGTCCCTTATGGTGTTCTCTATGACCGGATGGCGGCCCCTGATGATGACTATCTCGTCCCCGTCCGTCATCTCGGGCCTGACGTAGCCGTACCTCACGGCGCACTCCGCGAAGCTCACGAGCACGTCGCAGGAGGCGACGGCGGCTGAGCTCCTCTTGATGGAGCTGATGTGGTCGACCGCCCTGAGCCTGAGCTCGCTGAAGATCCTGTACTCGAGGTCGTTGATCTTCAGCCTCGCGTTCATCACGAGGTCCTCCTTCTCCTTGAGCTCGGAGGTGATGAAGCGCTCGGCGTTCACGAGGGTCTGCTTGCGTATGTAATCCTCAGGGACCTGGTCCCTGGAGGAATTGGGCACCTCGATCGAGTAGCCGAAGACCTTGTTGTAGCGGACCTTGAGGCCCTTGATCCCGGTCCTGGCGCGCTCCGAGGCCTCGAGGCCGGATATCCACTCCCTCGCCTCGCGGCTGCCCTCGGTGAGGGCGTCGAGCTCTTCGCTGTAGCCGGGCATGATCATGCCGCCCTCCCTCACGGAGAAGGGGGCGTCCTCGCTCACCGCGGCGGATATCTCCCCGTAGAGCTCCGTCAGCGGATCGATCTCGGCGCTCAGGGAGCTGAGCAGCGGGTCGTCCGCGTCGAGCAGCCTGGACTTGATGTCGGGCAGGCAGGCGAGGCTCTGCTTAAGCGCCAGCAGGTCGCGGGCGTTGGCCGTTCCGAGGGAGATCCTCCCGCACAGCCTCTCGAGGTCGTAAACGGCCTTCAGAGAGCTTTTCAGGTCGTTTCTGAGAAGTATATCGTCCGCGAGCTTTTCGACGCTCATATGGCGTTTTTTGATCTCGGAGAGCTCCGTGAGCGGAGCGGTGAGCCACTGCTTGAGCCTGCGGCTCCCCATGGCGGTCCCGCAGAGGTCGAGGAGCCCGAAGAGCGAGCCCTGGGTCCTCCTCTCGAAGAGGGTCTCGGTTATCTCGAGGTTCCTTATGGTCGAGCGGTCGAGGCTCATGGCGGAGCCCGTCTCGCGTATGTCGAGCTTCTCCAGATGGAGCACGTCCTGCTTCTGGGTCTCCTTCAGATAGCCGAGGAGAGCGCCGACACTGTGGAAGAGCTCCGGCCTGTCGAGCCTCGAGAGCCCCACGGAAGCGGGCTCAGAGGTCGAGAAGTGCTCCTCTATCCTGTCGGCGCAGGCCTCGTCGGAGAATATCCTCCCCGCGGGGTCGGAGATGTAGAGGTCGCCGCCCTGATCCGCGAGCTCCCAGATATAGGGAGCCTCCTCGGGGCCGCGGTTTATTATCAGCTCGCGCGGGTCTATCGCGGCGAGCTGTCCGAGCAGCTTTCCCTGAAGCGAGCTTCCGGAGAGGCTCACGGCGGCGAATTCACCTGTGGATATGTCCGCCCAGGCGAGGCCGGCCCTGTCCTCGTCCAGCCACACGGAGGCGAGGAAGTTGTTCTTCTTCTCGTCGAGCATGTTCTGGCTGATGACGGTGCCCGGGGTGATGATCCTTATGACCTCGCGGGCGACTATGCCCTTGGCGGTCGCCGGATCCTCCATCTGCTCGGCGACCGCGACCTTGTGGCCGTGCGCGAGCAGCCTCGCGATATAGACCTCGACGGAGTGGTACGGGACCCCGCACATCGGGGACTTCTCGTTGTCGCCGCAGCCCTTGGAGGTCAGGACCACGTCCATGTCCCTGGCCGCGACGACCGCGTCGTCGAAGTACATCTCGTAAAAATCGCCCACCCTAAAGAAAAGAAGGCAGTCCTGATACTGCTTCTTCATCTCCAAGTATTGAACGATCATCGGTGTGTAAGCCATCTTAAGCTTGCCTTTCGTCAAGAGCCGCGTGGGCCTCGCTGACTGCCTTACGGGCCATATCTTCGAGGCTGAGATTCGAGGCGTCCGCGCACCCGCGAGCACCCGCGGCTTCGTCAGCGCCCGAGCGCGGGCTCCCGCCCTCGGGCGCTTCCTCGAGGGAGCCCGCCTCCCCAGGCTCCTTCTCCAGGAACGCGAGGAACTCTATATTGCCCTTCCCTCCCTTTACAGGAGAGTAACTTAAATCTTTTACTGTAAATCCGTTCTCCGCGGCGTATCCGAAGACCCTGAGTATGACCTCGAGGTGAACGGCCGGATCTCTGACGATGCCGTTCTTCCCGACCTGCTCCCTGCCCGCCTCGAACTGCGGCTTGATGAGGCAGACCATGCCGCCTCCGTCCCTCAGCAGCAGCCACGCCGGCGGGAGTATGTGCTTCAGGGAGATGAAGGATACGTCCGTGCACGCGAAATACACGCGCTCAGGAATCAGGCTCCCGTCCGCGTAGCGGAAGTTGGTCTTCTCCATGCAGACGACCCTGGGGTCGCTGCGGAGCTTCCAGTCGAGCTGGTTCGTGCCTACGTCCACGGCGTAGACCCTCGCAGCCCCTCTCTGCAGCATGCAGTCCGTGAAGCCGCCGGTGGAGGCGCCTATGTCGAGGCAGCTCATGCCGCTCACGTCTATGCCGAAGACATCCAGAGCCTTCTCCAGCTTGAAGCCGCCCCTGCTTACGTAGGGACAGTCGCTGCCGCGGACCTCGATCTCCTCGTCTCCGGTGACCTGCGTCCCGGCCTTGTCGGCGATCTGCCCGTCCATATACACGAGGCCTGCCATTATGGCCGCCTGAGCCTTTTGCCTCGAGGGGAAATCGCCCCTCTCGGTGAGAAAAACGTCGAGTCTGATCTTCAATGCGCTCCGCGGAGGGAGCTCCTTCCCTCCGATATATTCCTAAAATATCATATTTTCGGTATTCTTAAAAGGGCTTTTCACGCGGCAACGGAGCCGGACGGGACCGCTCAGCGCCCCGCGAAGCTCCTTATCTTCTCGGCTATCGACTCCGGATCCATGCCGTAGATGCGCCTCAGCTCCTCAGGGCTCCCGTGCTCTATGAAGCGGTCGGGCCAGGCCAGGCCGAGCACCCTCTCCGGTCCGTAGAACGAGGCTATCCTCATGCCTATGCCGCCCTCGCAGCTCCCGTCCTCGAGCACGGCGCAGCGGCCGTATCTGCCCATCAGCGAGTCCAGACGCTCCCTGTCCAGGGGCTTGAGCCTCGTGAGCTTCCTCGCGTCGCAGGGAAGCCCGCTCTCCGAGAGCAGCCTCGCCGCCTCGTTCGCCGTCTTCAGCGACGCCCCGTCGCAGAGCAGCAGGAAGGCGTCCTCAGAGCCGCTCGAATACTCCTCGAGCTCGTCCTCGGCCTTTCCCCTCGGATAGCGCAGCGCGCAGGGGCTGCCGAGCGACAGCGCCTCGTGCAGCAGCTCCTTCAGGTCCTTCGCGTCAGCCGGCGAATACAGCGTCATGTTGGGCATGGAACTCAGGTAAGCTATGTCGAATACGCCCTGATGGGTCTCGCCGTCCCTGCCGGTGACTCCGGCGCGGTCGACGCCGAAGACCACGGGAAGGTCCATGAGGCAGACCTCGGTGATGACCTGATCGTAGGCTCTCTGCAGGAAGGTCGAGTATATCGCAGCTACGGGCTTCATGCCGTTGAGCGCGAGCCCAGCGGAGAAGCTCACCGCGTGCTGCTCGGCTATACCCGCGTCGAAGACCCTCTCCGGGAGCTCCGACTTCATGATGCAGAGCCCCGTGCCCTCCGCCATCGCGGCGTGCACGGCGACTATCCTCTCATCCGCCCTCGCCTCCTCGAGCAGGGCCTGCCCGAAGCGGTCGGACCAGCTCCTCGGATCCCTGACCGAGTCGGGGCTCGCGGCGGCCACGTCGAAGGAGCTCACCCCATGGAACTTCTCGGGATTGCGTTCGGCGGGCTCGAAGCCCCTGCCCTTCTTCGTGACCACGTGGATCAGGACCGGGCGGTCCATCTCCCTGGCGCTCTCGAAGAAGCGGCACATGGTCGATATGTCGTGCCCGTCTATGGGGCCGTAGTACTTGAGCCCGAGCTCCTCGAAGAGCTGCTCGGGGATGAACAGTGCCTTGATCCTGTCCCTGAAGCGGCTGAGGAAGCTCCTCAGCCCGGGATGCGGGTCTGCCGCTCCCTTGATCCCCTTCTTGAAGCGCTGATAGGAGCGCGACATCCTGAGGCGCTGCAGGTAGACCGACATGCCTCCGACGTTGCGCCCTATGGACATGGTGTTGTCGTTGAGGACGACTATGAGCGGGGTCCTGGAGGAGCCCGCGCTGTTGAGAGCCTCGAAGGCTACGCCGCCGGTCATGGCTCCGTCGCCTATGACGGCTATGCAGCTGTAGTCCTCTCCCTTCAGGTCCCTCGCCGTGGCGTAGCCGAGCGCAGCTGAGACCGAGGTCCCGCTGTGGCCGCTGTCGTACATGTCGTGCTCCGACTCCGCCCTCTTCGGGAAGCCGCTGAGGCCTCCGTGCTGCCTGAGCGTGTCCATGGCGTCCCACCTTCCGGTGAGCATCTTGTGGACGTAGCTCTGGTGGCCGACGTCCCAGACTATCTTGTCCTTAGGGGTGTCAAAGACCCTGTGCAGCGCGACGGTGAGCTCCACGACGCCGAGATTCGACGCGAGGTGCCCTCCGTTGGCGGAGACCGTCTCGATGAGCCTCTTCCTTATATCCCCGCAGAGCTCCGTGAGCTCGGCGGGACTCATGTCCTTGAGCCTGTCCTTTATCATGGCAGGCGGGTTTTCGTGATCCATAGTATTGCCTTTGAGCCGGGCGGGCGCTTTTCTAGGCTATCTGGGATTCCAGATAGTCCAGCACGAAGTTGAATACCTCAGCCTCGTCGTAGTACTTCTCCATGGCTCCCCTGGCCTTCGCGAGCAGCTCCCTGGCCCTCTCCTTGGACCTTTCGATGCCGTAGATCGAGATGTAGGTGTTCTTGCCCATCTCGGCGTCCTGGCCGGTGCTCTTTCCCATCTCCTTCACGTCCCCGATGACGTCGAGTATGTCGTCGACGACCTGGAAGGCGAGCCCGAGGTTGTTTCCGTAGACCCTGAGGTCCTCCATCATGGCGCTGTCCGCGCCGCCGAGATAGCCTCCCGCTAGCACGCAGGCGGTAATGAAGGCCGCTGTCTTGTTGTCGTGTATGAAGTCGAGCATCTCGGCCGAGCACTCCTTGTTCTCAGACTCGAGGTCGGCGACCTGCCCCGCGATCATGCCGCGGACTCCGGTCCCCTTGGTCAGGGCGTAGGCAGCCCTCACCCTCCTGTTAAGGGCGTCGGGATCGTCGAGGAACATGAGCATGTTCTTGAACATGACCTCGTAGGCAGCGGAGAGCAGCCCGTCGCCGGCGAGCACAGCTATGCCCTCGCCGTAGACCTTGTGGTTGGTAGGGACGCCGCGCCTGAGATCGTCGTCGTCCATGGCCGGAAGGTCGTCGTGTATGAGGGAATAGGTCTGTATGTACTCCGCCGCGCAGGCGAAGGCGAGAGCCTGCGACGCGTCCCCGTGGCAGAGCTCCACTGCAGCCAGTATGAGCGCCGGCCTGATCCTCTTGCCGCCAGCGGTGAGGCTGTATTTCATGGACTCGTAGAGGGTCTTGCTCTTGGGGTCTATGTTTGGAATGAAGTCGAGTATGTGCTCGTCAACGAGCTTCCTGAGCCTGTTGAATTCAGGATCGCTAAGCTTCATCGAACTCCTCCGTTTCTCCCGTCCCGGGCCTGTACAACTCTATCTTCTGCCTTGCCTCGGCGAGGAAGCCGGCGCAGATATCGTGATACCTGACGCATTCCTCGTATAGCTTGAGGCTCTCCTCCAGCGGGAGCTCCCCGGATCTGAGCCTCGCGCTCTTCTCCTCGAGCCTCGCGAGGGCCTCCTCAAAGCTGAGCTTTTCAACACTCATCGTCATCCTCCTTTGCCCCTTCCGCGGCTCCGCGTGAGACCGCGCCTATCTCTCCGCCGCTGAAGCGCACGCGAAGCAGCGTCCCCTCTGGAGCGGCTTCGGGCGAGCTTATGTGCCTCCCGTCCGTGTCCGTGACGTACGCGAAGCCCCTCGCGAGCACCGCGAGAGGATCGGAAGCCTCGAGGCTCCTGAGATCAGCCAGAAGCCTGGCGGACAGCGCCGCTATCCTGTCATTAGCCGCAGAATAAGCCGCGCTGAGCGCGTGCTCCGTCCTGAGCTCCGCCATGGAGATCCGACTGAGCAGCCTCTCGCTGAGCCTCTCGGGTGAACACTGCGCCACGCGGTCCTTCAGATCGAGCACGTGCGGCACCGCGAGCTCCGCTGCCGCCGTGGGCGTTGCCGCCCTGACGTCCGCTGCGAGGTCGCATATGACCGTGTCTATCTCGTGGCCGACGGCCGAGATCACCGGGATCTCGGACTCGTACACGGCCCTCGCGACCGCCTCCTCGTTGAAGCACCACAGGTCCTCGGCGCTGCCGCCTCCCCTGCCGACTATCATGAGGTCGAGCTCCGGGAAACGCTCGTTGAGCGTCTTTATGCCTTCGGCTATCTGCGCGGCCGCCCCGTCGCCCTGCACCAGGCAGGGATAGATCAGAACGTCCACGAAGGGGTACCTTCGCTTCAGCGTGGTGAGTATATCCCTTATGGCGGCTCCGGTCGGAGAGGTCACGACTCCTATCCTCTTCGGGAAAGGCGGAAGCGGCTTCTTGTGCCGCGGATCGAAGAGTCCCTCGGCCTCGAGCCTGCGCTTGAGAGCCTCGAAGGCCGCGCTCAGAGCGCCCTCTCCCTCGACCTCGACGGATCTGACGTTCAGGGAGTAGTAGCCTCCCTTCTCGTAGAGGGAGACGCTTCCTATGGCTATGATCTCCATCCCGTCCTCGAGCTCGTACCTGAGCAGGGGGACGCGGTCCGCGGGCAGGAAGCAGCTTATCCTGCTGCCGCTGTCCTTCAGCGTGAAGTATACGTGCCCCGAGCTGTGCCTCGTGAGCTTGGAGATCTCTCCCTTTACTATGACTCCGCTGAGGATGGGATCCCCCGCGATGAGCCTCTTAATATACGCGCTGAGCTGCGTGACGCTTATAGACCTCAGAGCCACGGCGCCCTCCCCGCTATGAGGGCGCAGCCCGCGGCGTTGTCGGAGCAGAGCTCCGGTCTGCCGTAGAAATAGGGGCGGTCCGACAGGTACTCCCTGAGGAAGGCGCTCGAGGCGACTCCCCCGCAGAGCAGGACCTGCGATACGCCGGTCCCGGAGCATATCCCGTCCGCGAGCTCTCTGAAGCTCTCCGCTATCCTCTCCATGAGGAAGAAGCAGAGCTCGGGGAGAGGTATCCCCTCGCCCAGCAGCTTTTCGAACTGGTTCTCGAGCCCCGAGAGATTTAGCCTGCCGCCTTTGTAGATCCTGGCGAAGGGATTCCTCCCGGCGGACGCGGCGCTTCCGCCCGCGCCTGAGACTCCGCCCCTCAGGGCCTCAAGCCTCTCCATCGCGAGCGCGTCCACGTATTTTCCTCCCGGAAACGGGAAGCCCGCCATGACCGCGCAGCGGTCCAGCAGCTGTCCGTAGGATATGTCGGAGCCCTCGGCCGCGATCTCAAAGCTTCCGCGGCTCACCCTGACTATCTCGAGCGTCCCGCCCGAGAGATGGGCGAAGAGAAACGGGGACGACAGATCGAGCCCGCTCCCCAGAGCCGCCGCGGCGAGATGTCCCTCCTGGTGGCTGCACTCGTAGAGAGGCACTCCAAGAGCGGACGCTGTCATGCGCGCAGCCGCCTGCCCAGCGGTGAATACCGGCATGTAGGAGCCCTCGACCGGGCGCGGCCTTACCGAGACCGTGACCGAGCCTATCTCTCCCCTGTACTTCTCAAGTATGGGATCCAGCACTCCGGGAAGGTTCTTCCAATGCTGAAAAAGGGCGTCAGACTGCCTTAAGCCCCTTTCGCCGGGCTTTACTGACAGCAGCACCCTGTTATCCTCTAGGATCTGCCCTTCGGGATCCGCCAGCGCGGCCGAAGTAGTATAGTTGCTCGTGTCTATCCCAAGGGACAGCATCAGAGCCTTGAGACCTTGCCCAGAAGGCCGTTGACGAACCTCGCGGAGCTTTCGTCGCCGTACTTCTTGGCGAGCTCCACGGCCTCGTTGATAGCCGCGGCGTCCGGGACGTCCTCCTCGTCGAGATACTTCATCTCGGCGACCGCGAGCCTCAGTATGGCGAGGTCCACCCTCGCGAGGCGGCTGAGCTTCCAGCCGTTCGCGTTCTCCTCGATGAGCCTGTCTATCTCCGCGGCGTTGTCCACGTAGGCGCGGCAGGCGCGGTCGAAGTACTCGCGCTGCTCGTCGTCGCCTATCGCCTCGTCCGCGAAGCGCCTTATCATGAACTCGCTTTTGTCCTTTTGAGCCTGCATCTCGAATACGAGCTGCATGAGAAGCTCTCTGGCCTGTGTCCTCTTCATGTCTTACTCCGTGTCTTTGAAGCTCACGCCCTGAACGTGGATGTTCACGGCCTCTACGGACCTGCCCGTGAGCTCCTCGACTTCCCTCTTCACGTTCTCCTGCACGTCCCAGGCGATCTGCGGGATCTTGTGCCCGTAGAGCGCGTTGAGATAGACGTCGACGCGTATCTTCTCCCTGTCCTGGGCGACCCTGATGCCCTTGCTCGTTCCGGTCAGAAGCTGCGAGATATCGTAGGATATCGCCGCCTCCGCCATGGACGCCACCCCTTCGGTGGCCAGCGCCGCCTCCATCGCGCAGAGCGCTATGGCGTCGCCGGGAACGTTCCTGTCCTTCTTAGCCATGGCTCCTACTTGATGGTCTTCTGATAGGCTGCCTTGTAGGCGAGGAACTCGTCGTAGCTGACGGCGAAGTTGTGCTCGCTGCCGCCGAAGGACTTGAGAACGTAGTATACGTAGTCGTGCTCCTCGGGCTCAAGGGCGGCCTTGATGGAGGCTATTCCCGGGCTCGCGATGGGCCCCGGGGGAAGCCCCTTGTTCGTGTAGCTGTTGTAGGGAGAGCTTATGAGCGTGTCCTCGTTCGTGAGCAGCGCCTTGGCCTCCCCCAGTATGTACTGCTGGGTGGCGTCGATCTGAAGCGGCATGCCGATCTCGAGCCTGTTCATGATGACGCCGGCGACCCTCGCCCTCTCGGAGTCCTCCCTGGTCTCGCGCTCGACGAGGCTGGCTATCGTGAGTATCTCCCTGAGGCTCTTTCCGGAGTCCCTGAGCTTCGCCCTCATCTCCTCGTCGAAGACCTTCTCGAACTGCCCGAGCATGCGCTTCACCGCGCCCTCGGCCCCGCTCCCCGCGTAGATCTCGTAGGTCTCGGGATAGAGGAAGCCCTCGAAGCGGTTGGCTTTGGCGCTGACCGCGCCGGTGGGATCCCCGTATTCGGAGCGCAGCTCGTCCGCGAAGAAGTACTCCGAGGCGTCAAAGCTCTCGAGGCAGCTGTAGAGCTCGCTCTCGGACGCGATGATCCCGTCCTGCACTAGCTTCTCCGCGGTGCCCTTGACGCTGAGCCCTTCGGGTATGGTAAATCTGGCGGTCTCCCTCCTGGCGTCCTGGAGCTCCGCCATTATCTCCTCCATGGTCATGGACGGCGAGAGCAGGAAGGTGCCCGCCTGATAGCTCGGCCCGAGGCCGAGGAGCTTGGTCTTCTTCGCGAAGACGTCGCCGCTCTCTATGAGGCCGGCGGCCTCGAGATCCCGCCCTATGGTGTTGTAGCCGCTGCCGCGCTCTACGGTGAACTCGACGACCGACTTATCGCCCGGTCTGAAGGCCTCGTTGAAGTTCTTCCACGAGTTGACCTTGTAGAAGGCGAAGCCTCCCGCGGCCAGCGCGAACATTATAA
>JAEEGF010396883.1_pt1 | contig 46237 bp, 37 predicted proteins | sample 9134171 | NCBI WGS metagenome assembly JAEEGF01 (sample SAMN16246542, study PRJNA631951) | gut metagenome | biome: gut microbiome; feature: rumen; material: AP-attached | host: Bos | place: Iran: Karaj | collected 2018-10
CTTCCTGAGCACACATTCTATGTAGACAATCTCTTTGTATATAAGCCTCTTCCTTATGTCAAGAAGCTCTATTATACAGATACAGATCTGTACCACTATTTTATAGGCCGCGAAGATCAGTCTGTTAATGAGAAGGTCATGATATCTAGGATCGATCAGCAGATAAGAGTTAACAAGATGATGCTCGATGGCACTGATCTTAGAAAGGTCGAGGATGCACATCTTCGCAAGTACATGTACAACTATGCTGAGATCATAACTGTAATATCCTCGATTCTTCTTATAAAGTCAGATACGCCTGAAAACCTTGCCAAGAAAAAAGAGCTGTTTGCATGGTTAAAAGAAAACCACAACTATTTCTATAAAAAGTTTATGCATGGTATATTCGGCCCTGCGCTTTGTCTTCATACACGCTTTGGAAGAAAATGCCAGATCCTGTGCTACAACGCCGCCAACAGATTCTTCGGTTTTTCATAAAATCGCTATATGATAAAAATATGCCGCCCCTTGCGGCTGTACATACATAGACCGCAAGGGGTGATAGTTTTATGTTTACAGAAGGTATAAATTTTCGAATCATGGATTCAAAATAAAGTAAAAGTACCAACTCCGCTTAACCTTAAGCGAAATCTCTATTACGTTAAAAAAACAATCTTTCGAATTCTGCTACGTCTTTTCCGCTTACAGGGGTGTTGCCATAGCGGGCTCTTTCGTAGAGTTCGTGGATTTTCTGCTTGTTTTCATATGTGTCTTTATATGCGGTATTTTCTAGTTCTTCGGGAGTCATTCCATCCTCTATGTCATTAAAGCCGGGAGATTTTTTGATAAACTTTTTGTATTTTCTTCTTATCTTTGCTTTAGGGGAGCGGTCTGTGAAGCTTATATGACTGCTATCTTCCTTATGCACAGAAGATATATTCTCCTTGGGTTTTAGGTACTCGACTTTGTCTCTTTCCTTGACCGCCGCTGTTTGCTGGAAGCGTTTATAGAAACTTATTATAAGTGACACAATGATATATATACACAAAAGTATTACAGCAATCGACATTACATACGACAATATCTCCCACAGCTTATCAAGGAATAGGTTTTCTTCTTGCGGGGCAAGTTCTCCAAAATCTATGCCGCTTCCACCTTGACTTTTTGTTACTGCCACCTCTTCCTGCGCTTCATAATCAAGTCCTGCAAACAGATATCTCAAGAATCCAAGTATCGCATTCCATATTGCATTTATTATCTTCTCTCCATGCCCTATCACAAGGAATACTATCCCTATAAAAAATACTATACCGCTTCCAAATGACATAAGTATGAAATTGGCAGATCTGATCCTCTCGGAAGGTACATAGGTTCTGTCACTGGATAGCCTTAATCTTCTATCCTGCCTATGCAGAACCGAGTATATGAATGAGAATACTATGATACATATAGTATATAGTTCTCCAAACTGCAGAGGCATATTACTTTTCATAAATGTAGCAAGAAGCAGATATCCTCCAAGGTACACCAGCATCCAGTAGGTAGGCTGTATTGCACAAACTTCGTTAAGATGTGCATATGTTGCCACAAGGAGAGCACCTATAAGTACTAACAAGACCGGTACATAGCTATAATTCCCTGCCTTGAATCCCTGCATCAAGACAAGATAATTAAGTCCTATAAGTCCAAGACCACCTGAAGCAAATGGCACAAGTCTTCTTAGGTATGCAAGTATAAAGTGAAGTACAACCACATCCGCGCATATTATAAGATCAGCCATTAGCGTCATATATGACATATCTACATAGAACCCCTGAATCAGAAGCACTATGCTAAGTGCCACCATGCAGTTATTGATTATGCGTATAACAGTCATTCCTTCAGTTTCTGATATCATACTAAGTCTCTTTCTTTTCCTCATTCATGTTTGACTTTATGGAACTGTATCCTGCCTTCAGGTACTCTTACTTCCATGGACGGAGTAAGGGGGCTTAGCCATATAAGGCTTCCGTTTATATCTGCAAGTTCACCTGCTGCCCTGATGATATCATCTCTCTGGCAGCTTGATATAAGCATATACGTCACATCACTTTGCGAAGATCCAAGCCTTGCCTTTGGTATCACTCTGTCAATGAGTATCTCTGACATAGGGCGCACATCCTTGGTCAGATCTATTCTTGCAAGATCCATAGCTATGCGGCGCCTGTGATCATCGGAGTTACCGCTGTTTTCTTCTATCTCATCGCCGGATATGATATCTCTTGCATTGGATATGAGTCTTACCGGTATATGTTTGGAGATGAAAAATGTCGTAAGTGACATGACAAGTCTGATACTGTCTTCCAAAAGCTCTGAATCATACAATACAGACGGATCCTCAACATTTAGAAGTAGTACTATCTCCTGTGATGATGTAGGATCATGAAGATTGACCTTTAGACCTGCACTTGCCGCGCTCGCCTTCCAGTTGATCGAAGATACAGTATCCTGCGTTGTATAATCTCTTATCCCCCTGAATGTGAAGACATCCTCCTGAAGGAACCTTCTAGTAACTACATCTCCCAGCATCTTGGAAAAAGAAACATCGAATCTGTCATTAGGAAGTACCATAGGATATACATACAAAGCAGTATTCTGATCTCTAAGAGCATAATGTTCTACCGCTCCTATCATGTCATAGCCTACAAGGCTTGTTGACAAGACTTCATAATATCCCCGCCTTGTTCCATGGACAGGAAGTGTCCTTGTTATCTTCTCATAGCGTCTTAAGCTGAATATATCCGTGATATTGGTCCTGTCAGATACAGTTACGTTCTGACCGTTTTCTACTTCAAGTCCCTTACCGACCTGAAAGCGTACTTCAAGAAATGGGATGCCAAGTCTCTTGCGATTAGATATAACTTCCTTAAGTACTGTATCCCCGCCCTCTACTATGTCACTTCCAAATGTAAGTGTAGCGCTTAGATTCTCAGACCACGTCCTCTTAAAATACGATCTATATAAATAGAATATAAAAAATGCTATAGGTATTATCAGTATTATCTGCACTTCATCCCTCCGAAGCATCCTGATTTTATCTAAAGTTGTTATCCTTTGATCATCATCTGAACTCTTCTGTGGGGACCGGTACTTCATCAAGGATCTTAAGGATTATATCTTCACAAGATGAGCTTTTTCCAAAAGTGTGGGGGATCACAAGTCTGTGGGCAAGCACAGGAACAGCCAGTTCCTTGATATCTTCAGGAACCACGTACTCTCTTCCTCTTATGAAGGCAAGTGCCTGGGCGCAGCGAAGAAGTGCTATACTGCCTCTTGGGCTTACTCCTGCCGCTACGTCTGACCTGTTTCTTGTAGCTTTGACTATATCAGTTATATAAGCTAGCAGCTCTTTGTGGACACTGACATTACTTGCTTCCTGTCTCCATGCAAGGATATCTTCACCTGTTACTACAGCTTCAAGAGCCTTTAATCTGTCACCTGTAAGAGCTCTTTCGAGGATTTTTTTCTCCTCATCCTGAGAAGGAAAGCCCATGGAGAGCTTCATCATGAATCTATCCAGCTGAGCCTCCGGAAGAGGGAAGGTTCCTGCTGTCTCTATAGGGTTCTGGGTTGCGATTACGAAGAAGGGATCCGGAAGCTTTCTGGTAACACCATCTACTGTCACCTGGCGCTCTTCCATACATTCAAGAAGTCCTGCCTGTGTCCTTGGAGTAGCCCTGTTGATCTCATCTGCAAGAAGTATAGATGTGAATACCGGTCCCTTGTGAAAAGTAAATTCGCCGTTTTGAACATTTACGACATTTAGACCTGTGATATCTGTCGGAAGAAGATCCGGAGTGAACTGAATCCTCTCAAAATCAATTCCTGCTGATGCAGCAATAGACTTGGCAAGGACAGTCTTGCCGGTTCCGGGCACATCTTCAAGAAGTACATGCCCATTTGCAATTAATGCACAAAGGGCAAGTTCCACTACACGGTCCTTGCCCACAATTACTTTGCCAATGTTGTCTTTTAGTATACTTATCTTGTCTGTATTCATTTAGTCCTCCCATTAAGATACTCATTTTTAGTATATGGAAGGAGCATGTGTACATATTTCGTAACATGTATCAAACAACTTTAGACAATGTATCATGTTGTTTAATACATTACGTAAGCGTCCCCCATATTCTGCGCTGCCTGTTCATATACCCGGCAACGTCCATTCCATACGCTTCTTCAAGTACGTCTGCGGCCAGAACTTTGTCTTTTTCCCCCTTGCAAAGCACTTTACCGCTTTTAATAAATATCATATCACTTGAGACTTCCACTGCAAGACTTATATCATGAAAAACTCCGATTAATGTATTAGGAACCACAGTTCCATCATATAAAGCTGTCTCTCCCTTAGACCAGGTCTCAAGATGCTCCATAAGCTCTGCCTGGTATTTAAGATCAAGGTGATTAGTCGGTTCATCAAGAAGAATTATGGGAGTCTCCTGTGCAAAACACCTTGCAAGAAAGACTCTTTGAAGCTGACCTCCCGAAAGAGCACTTATCTGCTTTTTCTCAATATCCTTAAGACCTGTCATTTCAAGGCACTTATCAACCACTTCTCTGTCATGTACAAGGCTTTGATGACTTAGCTGCATATTCAGAAATGAAGCACCCTTTTGATGTCTTTCATTATCACGTCTTGCATATCTTCCAAGCTCTACAGTCTCTCTGACACTATACGAAAAGTATACAGGAGACAGCTGTGACATCATGGCCATCATACCTGCTATCTGACGCCTTTTTAAAGATCCAAGATCTTGACCCAATATGCTGATATTGCCCTTATATCCAATAAGTCCTGTAAGACTTCTTAGAAGGGTAGTCTTGCCGCTTCCGTTAGCCCCCATAATAGAGAGATTATGCCCGCATTCAAGGTCGAAACTTATATCACTTATTACAGGATTACTTCCATATCCGGCTGACAGATTCGAAACAGATATTGCTTTCATAGTTAACCTCATGACTCTTTATTTCATGTTTGAAAGTATAAGTTTGAAAATGTTCCATTTTCAAAACCAAATTGGTGTCACGAGCTCCACCAATTTGAACCATTAGTCACTCGCTTGGCTCGTGACATGAGGTTAAAAATGGAATATTTTCATACCTATGACTCTTTACTACCGCGAAGATACAACCATACAAAAAATGGCGCACCTATAACTCCAGTAACTGCTCCTACCGGAAGCTCTGACTCTACCGCTGTTCTTGCAACCATATCGCAAAACGCCATAAAAGCGCCTCCTACAAAAAATGACATAGGTACAACTCTCTTATGAGATGATCCAAAAACAATCCTGACTGCATGCGGAGCAATCAGATCCACAAATCCTATCGTTCCTGAAAAGCATACTGATGCTCCTGTAAGTAGAGATGCAAGAAGAAGGAGTATCTTTTTCCTTGTTCTTACATTAACTCCCATTGCGTATGCCTGCTCATCACCAAATGACATGATATCCATAGATCTTGCATGATACAGTGTCACGATCATTCCGAATATACACAGCGGAAGGAGTATCTGCACGTGATACCACCTTTTGCCTGAAAATGACCCCATCGTCCATAACAGAAGCTGCTGTGAATGTGCTCTGGCAAAAGAGCTTACAAGAGTCATCACCGCATTGGTAAAAAGGGATACAACCATTCCAATAAGTATAACCGTATTGGAATGAAGTGTATTATCAAATCTTGAAGCGATAGCTATTACAAGAAGAACTGTAGCAAAACCAAATGCAAATCCAAAAGTCGGAAGAAGGAAGCTTCCAAGTGCAGGAATAGTGAACTGGGTCACTATGATTATAGATGCTCCAAGGGATGCTCCGCTTGATACGCCAAGAGTATACGACGATGCAAGAGGGTTCTGAAGTACAGACTGCATGATGGCACCTGACAAGGCAAGTGCTCCTCCTACGCAAAATGCAGTCATGGCTCTGGGAAGTCTTATAGTCCACAGAATAGACGTAGTTGCAGCAAGTTCATCCGGAATATATGTTCCGAAGATCTTACCTCCAAGGATTGTCATGGCATCCTTTAAAGGGATATCTACACTTCCTATTCCCATGCATATTCCGAGAATTATAAGACATACCAGAATCGTTATGACTTCAAGAGTATTTTTTCCAAAACTTTTTTCTTTACTCATATACTAACCCCATGTCACGAGTGGCTAATGGTTTCAATTGGTGAAAAAATAGCAGCCGGGAAACTACGCATATCAATGATATTGTTAAGTCCCCGACTGCATATATAAATCTATAGTAAAAGACTTTAGAAAATGCCTTATGCCAGTTATCTAATGCTGGCATATAAGGCATCTGATGACTGGCAAAGTGCTTTTCTTAAGTCGTTTACTATGATATATTAGCGAGCTATTACTGCAAATGGATCTTCGAGATCTGCAAATACATCAGGATAGATGCACTTAGCCATCTCTACCATAGCACTTACTACGTGCTGGTTGGGCTGATTGAGCTCATTTGAAAGTTCCATAAGATATACATCGCCGTTAGCAACAGCTGTTACATTCTCCCAGCCTGAAAGAGCAAGGTGAGTATCTACTGCATCAGGAGTGAACATATCTGTAGAGATGATAACATCAGGATTTATAGCAATAGCATCCTCTTCTGTAAGTGAAGGCCAGCCTTCCTGATCTCCTGTAGCATTGATAGCGCCCAGCTTCTCGATCATCTCGCCAATGTATGTGTCTGAACCTGCAGAATAGATTGTAGGATAGTCAGCTGTAGGAGTGTTGGTCTCATAAAGGACTGTCTTCTTCTCATCATCTGAGATTGTAGATGCAAGCTCTTCAATCTGAGCAAGAGTATCATTCATCTCCTCTACTATAAGTTCTGCTTCTTCAGATGTACCTGTGCATGCTCCGATGAATGTGATACTCTCACCGATATCTTCAAGTGATGATGCGCTTGGGATATCAGCAACGCAGATGCCGGCTTCACGAACAGAAGCATATACATCACTACCTGTAGCATAGCTCATGCCTGTTGTGAATATGATATCAGGATTAAGAGCTACGATTGATTCCTGATCAGGAGCCATCATATCATACTGAGGAACATCTGCTACAAGTTCATCGCCATAATATTCATAAGAATATGTATCGCATGCTACGATATAATCTGAAAGTCCAAGGTCGATAAGAAGACGTGTTGATGAAGGTGACATACTAACGATAGCATCAATCTCTGTAGGTACAGTGATCTCATTGCCTGCAAGATCTGTAGCAGGAGCTTCACTCAGTACTATAGCTTCTACTGCAGCAGTCTCTTCCTCAGATGACTCCTCTTGAGCGTTTGATGCAGCAGTATCTGCTTCATCGCTTGCCTTACTGGCAGCATCATCTGAATTTTCTGATACAGCTTCATCTTCTTTCTTGGAATCTGAAGATGCACATCCTACAAGCATTGTAAATGACAATGTTGTAGCCATCATTACTGATAACAGTTTCTTTTTCATAATATTCTCCATTCTGAAGCAAATCGAATCAGCTTTGTATTCTTGGTAGTGCTTCGCTATCAGGAACACATATGTTGACACATAGGGAGTTTTATAAGAACACCGGACAAAAGGGCATAAATGCAGAATATTTGACCAGCACTTATCTATGGTCCCGTAGAATCTGTGCCATTATGAGGGCAGGTATCTGGCTTAGGAACACATTTTGATGGCGCCCTCTTAACTGTATCCGGCAGTTAAGCGCAGCCTTTGTTCCAACACAGTAGCGGCACTGTCCGGGAAGCTCGCCCGGTTCCCTGTTAGGTTTGCTGCAATCGGATAATTGTAGCAAACACCCACATACGTTCGAACCTTACCACAAAACGGACAGGTAGTCAAATAGCGCGGAAATTGTACCGGAAGGTTGTGGCTGGAGCCTTGTTAAATAGGGGAGATTTCGAGAGGCACTGGTGTGGAGCGGGTTAAAAAGGATTTCCGCGTTATTGAGCGTGTTATAATTCAAGGCATGATATCTGGCTCCTTCTATTCTGGGGGCCGAAACTCGCTTACGCTCAGACATGCGGCCCCCAATGCAGAATAGAAGGAGCCATCTATCACGCTCTTGAATTTAATAACACGCTCAAAAAACGCGGAAATCCTTTGTAACCCGCTCCACGCCAGTGCCTCTCGAAATCTCCCCTATTTAACAAGGCTCCTGTGCTGTAATCAGGCTTTTGTCTATATAGCATTTGTAATAGAATAATATATAGATTCTTTGCATGAGTATATAGCAAACATAATGCAAACTTTAAGTTACTAACTACCTCTTCCCACCTAGGCGGCGTGGTAATGATTTATATTATGTCCGCTGGGGGCTACGTACTCTCTACAAAAACTTAATGGCTACCGCGCCGCCCAAGTGGGAAGGCTCAATCTATCACCAAAAAGAGGCACTATATGAAAGAGATTTTTTTTGATAAGGGATTTCATTATAAGAAGCTATATTATGATTCTGAGTATTTTAAGGAGAATGGTACCTCTGATGCATCGCTCCATATAAAGGGCGCTGGGATGGATGCTACTACTATCTCATGGTCTGATGGGGGATTTGACAAGGCGCCGGATGATGGCAGTATCAAGCTTGGCACATTTAGAAGCTATACCATGTTCGTATCGGGCAAGGAAGCTATCATCGAAGATCTTACTATTGAGAATACCGCGGGAGATGGACGTCTTAGAGGACAAGCTATCGCCCTTTATGCAGATGCTACGAATGTTATATGCAGACGTGTTCATTTAAAAGGGCATCAGGATACTCTGTTCATGTCTCCTCTTCCTCTTGAAGAAAGGGAGAAGGGCGGATTCACAGGGCCAAGAAGGGACAGTCCCCGTCTTATGACCACCCAGTACTACGAAGACTGTATTATAGAAGGTGATGTTGATTTTATATTCGGCGGAGCCAATGCCACTTTTAAGAACTGCACTATAGTATCACTATACAGGGCTCCTCTTCGTGATATGACTACTATATCAAAAGAACAGCCCGCTACATATGTTGAGCAGGCTGTTCAGGGATTCGTATGTGCCCCCAATACTCCAAAGGGAGAATCCGGTTTACATTTTATAGATTGCAATTTTATAACTGACAGGTGTCCGGACGGCTCTGTATATCTTGCTCGTCCATGGCGTCCTGACGGCGCAGCAGTTTTTGAAAACTGTACTTTTGGACCTCACATTCATCCAGACCTTTTTGCAGGATGGAAGGATATTCATACACTAGAGCCTACTGCTAGATTTACAAGTATTCGCCGCTAGCATTGTCACGCTTTTATGTCGCAGTAGATAAATTCATAGATGAATAATTAAATATGAATGTACCAGTACACAATAAAAAATCCCGCTTATTCCCAGATAAAGGAAGTAAGCGGGATCTTATATTAAAAGTCTGTAGTGCAGCGCTTTACAAGTCTTGACTCTATCACGGTCTTGTGCTCGACCTTCTTGCCCTGGAGACATTCCATCATCTTGTCTACAGCGACATGAGCCATGTCCTTGATAGAGGTATCTACTGATGTAAGTTCAGGTTCTACGAAATCAGCAAGTGGAGAGTTATTATATCCGATTACGCTTATATCCTTAGGGACCTGGAGCATTCTTGCCTTAGCGTACTTAAGTACTCCTACTGCGAGTTCATCAGTTGTAGCGACTGCTGCATCGAACTCAAGATCTTTTCTCATAAGAAGGAGATCTCTTTCTTCATGAAGTGAACATGTTATCTTGAGCTTGAGATTGCCATCTACCGGGATTCCATTATCTCTAAGGGCATCTTCATAGCCTGCCATCTTCTGATTGGAAGAGTAAGACTCAGAATCATAGAGGAAGAGTATCTTCTTCCTTCCTGCCTTTATAAGGGATTCAGTCGCATTGTACATGGCATTGCGATCATCTCCCAGTACTCCGTATATATTCTTGTTCTCAAGATATCCGTTTAGTATGAATACCGGAACCTGCTCTGCATCTCTGTGAAGATATGCAACCTCATCCTTCTCGCAATTACCAAGGAACTGTGAACCTATAAGGATAAGTGCATCTACCTTCTTCTTAAGAAGAAGATCTACTGCATGCTCTCTGGATTCAAGATCATAACCACTACACAGGAGCATGTAATCATAGCCGTATTCATGAAGCTTTTTCTCAAGGATAGAAACCATGCGGGCCATATAATCATCTTTGATATCTGCGCATGATATTCCAACCATTTTCATAGAATTGAACTGAAGACTTCTTGCAAAGGGATTGGGAGTATAGTCGTACTCCTTCATAACAGCAAGAACCTTCTCTCTGGTCTTATCACTGACACTTGGATTACCGTTAACAACACGGGATATTGTAGCTATCGACACCCCTGATAATCTTGCTATGTCATAAATAGTTACTGCCATTTACAAAAACCTCATTTCCTGGATAACCCCATCATTGGACACAAGAAGGCCTATGGATCACTCTAAAGGCCACTTGTCATATATAAATATTCACATGTCTGTAAATACTTACATATCGCTAACATTATATATTAAATCGAACACCTGTACAACCAAAAAAAATGTACTATTTTCTATTAATATTGCCCATAAAAATCGAATTTATTTGGGCAATGCAATGTCTTGAAATTATCTTGTCAATCGAATATAGTATTTTTGTAAGCTCTTACACAAAATATCATTACATCGCTTACACTTATGTCAAAACGATATGACACATTGTCCATCAGTCATTTTTGTATGCATTTCTTATGAAAAAAGACTGCACATTTCAAAACTGATTACTTACTTTGCAATAATCGCAAAGAAGTTTTGGCTTTAATCATTTCGTGTGTCACATATGTTTTAATATACCATAGCAGTAGCGCTCACTGCTGTAGTATTGAAGATATTTTTTATTTTTTAAAACCAACCTTTATTTGAAGCGCAGAAATGAGGAAACTATGACAAAGTTTATGGATGAAGATTTCCTTCTTAACACAGACGCGGCCAAGAAGTTATACCATGGCTATGCTGAAAAGATGCCAATACTTGATTATCACTGCCACATCAGTCCGATGGAAATCGCACAGGATCGTAAATTCGAGAATATCACACAGCTCTGGCTCGGCGGAGATCACTACAAGTGGAGACAGATGCGTTCTAACGGCGTACCTGAGAAGTACATCACAGGCGATGCTTCAGATTATGAGAAGTTTGAAAAGTGGGCAGCTACTCTTGAAAGAGCAATCGGCAACCCTCTTTACCACTGGAGTCATCTTGAGCTTCAGAGATATTTTGGATATCACGGCGTTCTTAATTCTAAGACCTGTAAAGAGGTATGGGATATCTGTAATGAGAAGCTTGCACATACATCATGCAGACAGCTCATCAAGGATTCAGGCGTAACTCTTATCTGCACAACAGATGATCCTGCTGACAGTCTTGAATGGCATGAAAAGATCGCAGCTGATCCTACATTTGATGTTAAGGTTCTTCCAGCATGGAGACCTGACAAGGCTACCAATATCAACAAGCCTGACTATGCAGATTATCTTGAGACACTTTCCAAGGTTTCTGGTGTTACTATAAATTCATTTGCTTCTCTTAAGGAAGCTATCAAGATCAGAATGGATTTCTTCATCCAGCATGGTGCTAACGTATCTGATCACGGTATTGATTATGTTCCATATGCTCCTTCTACAGACGAAGAGATCGAACAGATCATGTCCAAGAAACTTGCAGGAGAAGAGCTTACAGATCTTGAAGTAGATAAGTACAAATACGAGTTCCTTCTTTTCCTTGCCAGGGAATACAAGAAAAAGAACTGGGTAATGCAGCTCCACTTTGGATGCAAGCGTGACAACAATGCTGCAATGTTCAAAAAGCTCGGTCCTGATACAGGTTTTGACTGCATCGGTGATCAGGTTTCTACAGCAGCTGTTGCAAACTTCTTCAATGCACTCAGTGCTACAGGAGACGTACCTAAGACAATCCTTTACTCTCTTAATCCTAACGATAATTCCGCACTTGGAACTATCCTTGGATGCTTCCAGAATGATGATGCTATAGGCAAGATCCAGCTTGGTTCCGGATGGTGGTTCAATGATCACTTCAAGGGAATGACAGATCAGCTTACAGACCTTGCTAACCTTGGTCTTCTTGGTAACTTCGTAGGTATGCTTACAGATTCCAGAAGCTTCATCTCCTATGCTCGTCACGAGTACTTCCGCAGGATCCTCTGCAGGCTCCTTGGCAGCTGGGTTGATGGCGGACAGCTTCCTGAAGACTATGAATACCTTGGAAGCATAGTAAGAGACATTTCTTACAACAACGCAGTTCGTTACTTCGGTTTCGATCTTACTACTGTCAATGAGTAAAGTGATTAGTATAGCATTACTTTAATCCTTAAAACGAGTTTCAAAAAGTTGAGCCGGCTTAGATTAGCCGGCTCTATTTATATCCAATTATAGATTTATAAACAGACATCACAAGACTATAGTCACAAGGCTACGCCTCTGCTTTGTTCAAGCTTTAGACTGAAGTAAATCCCTTATTGGTAAGGATGTTCTCAACCTGATAGATTCCTTCTGTATGAAGTACCATAATAGGCTTACCTGATTCTCTGTTAAAAGAAAGGTAGATATAATCTACATTAATGTTGGCATCATACAGAGCATCCAGAAGGGTATTAAGTGCTCCGACCTTATCTTCTGTCTCAATTCCAAGAACAGGAGTAGTCTTGCACATGTATCCGGCACCGCTAAGCACTTTGATGGCCTTGTCAGCATCAGATACTACCATTCGTACCATACCGTATTCTGCACTGTCATTGGTTACAGAGCCAAGGATATTGATATCGTTTTTGGATAACAGTCCTGTAATATCTCTGTACACCCCTTTTTTGTTTTCTGCATAGATTGAAACCTGTTGTAACATTTTTTCCTCCCTTGCGGCTTTACACAAGTCATTTATGATAATTTGGTTATTGGTTTACTATATTAGATTTTTTATTTATAATAACATAACATTAACATTTTGATCACAATTTTATCCAAAAAGTGTGATAGTATAAATATTTGTGAGTCTATTAAATAATTGCAATCTGTCTTTTTATATTTATACTTGCAATTATTTTATAACTGCTTTAATTATGTACTTACTTTAATTTTTGAATTTTTGGAGGCCAACTCTTAATGAAAAGAAACATAATAATCACCGCATCAGTAGTATTCATATCCATCATACTGATCGGAGCTTCAGCTTATTACAAATTCTCAACACAGATTGATCATCCGGCCAATGAGCTCGACCCATCCATGGCTGCGTCTATAGTAACAAATGAAGTATCAGGAACTATTTCTTCTGATGACAGTGACTCTACAGATTCTACACTTACATCTGTACCTGAAGGCGTATATACCAACGGAAGCGAATCCATGATATTTACAGCTGATACAGTTAACATATCAGGAATGATATTTAATTACACTCTTGATGATGGCTATGTTAAGCTCGATGTAGACAATCTCACTTTCTCTGACGAGTTCGTAGATTTATATAAATCTCAAAACCCGGATGATGCCGATATCGATGCTCAGCTTGAAAAAACAAAAGAATCCGCTTCTGATATCGTGATCCAATACAATAAACAGTTCGACTGGGTCACTTATGAAGAGTATATTTTCAAAAGAACAGAGGAGTACACAACAGGTCCTTCAGGTACTTATCAAGATGAAGAAAACCCTGATGTAACACTTTCTTTTGATAATGGAACTGCAACTTATGTAAATGGTGATACTACCGAGTCTTATCCATATGTTATATATCTTGACGGCGAACAGACACTTGTAACTTTCTATACCTTGGATCTGTACTCCGGAAGTTTCTATAACTCATACTGTGAGAACAACTACTTCTACTATAGTGATGCCGCTTCTATAGATCTTGGATTCGGAACATTTGTAAAGACCAAATGATCTAGTACAACTGCTCATTCATATTTGAAATGTTTAGCTTTCCAATTGGTCAGAACTTTATTCTTAAAGATTTTGCGAATACAACTTCTACCAATTGGATATTTTTATGAGCAATTTTATGAGATGAGGCAGGTGTCAAAAGTTCCTTTTGTCCTTTATGCCATAAGATACTTTATATGTCCTTTTTATTGTTCAAATACGTCCTCTCCAAATCTAACCTTCATATACTCTTTGATAGCTTCTACGCACTTCTCAAATCCAAGTTTTCCTGAATTTAGACACAGATCATAGTTATAAGCATCTTCCCATCTCTCACCGGTATAGTATTTGTAATAATCAGCTCTGTACTTATCAGTATTTTTGATAAACTTCTCAAGTTCCTTGCCTCGCATAGGCTGTTTGAGAGCTGCCTGCTCCATTAGGAAATCCGAAGGAGCATGCACGAAGACGCTCACTACGTTATCATAATCTCTAAGTACATAATTGGCACATCTTCCAACTATAACGCAAGGCTTTGTCTCAGCCAGCTTTTTGATAACGTCTGCCTGATAATTAAACAGGTTCTGCATGGAAGTAAAATCATTATCTCCGGGAGATATAAGTTCTCCTTTATAGACACTTTTTTTCATCCTGCGAAGAAGAGGAGCTCTTCCCTGACGTATACTTTCATCTGCTTCTACAAAAAGAGCTTCACTAATACCACTTTCATCTGCAGCAAGCTTCACAAGCTCCTTGTCATAATAGTGTATGCCAAGTTCATTTGCCAGCATCTCTCCGACTGTACGTCCACCGCTGCCATATTGCCTTTCGATCGTAACTACGACTTTTTTCATATAAAGCCTCCAATCATGTGTTATGAGGTAGATGTCAAAAGTTTCTTTTGACCATTACATCATGTCATTCACCAAGATATGCCTTACGTACACGTTCATCATTAAGAAGGTCTGATGCCTTTCCTTCCATCTTGATTTCTCCTGTCTCCAGAACGTAGGCTCTGTCAGCTATTGAAAGAGCCTTCTTGGCATTCTGTTCTACAAGAAGTACTGTAACGCCGTCTTCATGTACACTTCTTATGATATCGAATATCTCATTTACAAGAAGAGGCGACAGACCCATGGAAGGTTCGTCCATAAGTATGATATCAGGATGAGACATAAGTGCTCTTCCCATTGCCAGCATCTGCTGCTCTCCTCCTGACAGGGTTCCGGCAAACTGCCCTTTCCTTTCACGAAGTCTTGGAAAGCGTTCATATACTTTTTCGATAGTGTCTTCTATCTCAGCTTTATTCTTCCTTGTATAAGCTCCAAGTGCCAGGTTCTGAGCAACTGTCATATCTGCAAAGACTCTCCTGCCCTCCGGAACCTGAGCCATACCCATCTTAACTATCTTATGTCCGGGAATAGTGGTTATATCGTTGCCTTTATAATAAACACCACCGCTTCCTGCCTTTATAAGACCTGCTATAGTATGAAGTGTTGTGGTCTTACCTGCGCCGTTAGCTCCTATCAAAGCAACGATCTCGCCTTTATCTACATGGAAACTTATCCCTTTAAGGGCCTGTATCACTCCATAGTATACTTTTAAATCCTTAACTTCTAATAAAGCCATATTCAACCTCATGCTGCAGGTAAGATGATTGCCTGATAGTTCGGAATTATTGAAAACATCGACAAGGCTTAGATCTAAAGTTTGAAAGTGTTCCAATTTCAAAACCAAATTGGTGCCTTTAGCTTCACCAATTTGAACCATTAGTCACTCGCTTTGCTCGTGATATTAGGTTAAAAAAACAATTCAAACCGACCTATTCATCTTACCTGCCCTTTTATTATTATTCTCCGATATACGCCTTGATAACTTCCGGATCGCTTAATACCTCTTTGGTACTTCCTTGTCTTAATACACGTCCGAAATTAAGAACCGTAAGCCTTTCGCAGATACCTCCAACAAGCTTCATATCATGCTCTATCAAAAGTATAGTCATTTCGAACTTGTCTCTGATAAGCTGTATAGTCTCCATAAGTTCAGCTGTTTCATTAGGATTCATACCTGCAGCCGGCTCGTCCAGCAGAAGGAGTTTGGGCTTTGTTGCCATCGCTCTTGCTATCTCAAGCTTTCTCTGCTTACCATAAGGAAGATTGGATGCAAGGACATCTTTTTCCTCATCAAGACCGAAGACTGCTAGAAGAGACAGCGCTCTTTGTTCTATCTCCTTCTCTATCCTCCTGTACTTGGGAGTATGAAGGATGCCGTCCAAAGTAGAATATGAAAGCTCCTTATCATTCTGAAGACCTACTTTGACATTGTCTATCACAGACATCTTCTTAAAAAGACGGATATTCTGAAATGTTCTTGCTATTCCTACCTGATTGATATCTATAGTTGTATGACCTGTTATATCCGTGCCATCCAGCTTTATAAGACCTTCTGTAGGCTTATATACACCTGTCAGAAGATTGAATACCGTAGTCTTGCCTGCGCCGTTAGGACCTATGAGACCATAAAGTTCTCCTTTTTCTATAGAAAAAGTAAGGTCGTCAACTGCTCTAAGACCGCCAAATGAAATTGAAAGATTATTTACATCAAGAAGCGCCATTATTTACTGCTCCTTCCTGTTTTTCTCATACCGGAAAACTTTGATAACACCTTGGCACGCCAGTCTCTTGCAGATGGTGCCCAGTTAAACAGCATCATCGCTATAAGAACGATGGAGTATATAAGCATTCTGTATGTATTAAGTCCTCTGAGCATCTCAGGAAGCATATACAGGATCGCTGCTGCGATGACGCTTCCCTTGATATTGCCTATTCCGCCCAGAACCACATATACAAGTATAAGGATTGAGATATTATAACCAAAGTTGCCGCTGGTAGCCTGAAGTGATGATATGTTATGACCAAAAAGAACACCTGCTGCTCCTGCTATTGCGGCTGATATTGTAAAAGCAAGGATCTTGAACCTTGTAATATTAATACCTACAGATTCTGCTGCGATACGGTTATCTCTTATAGCCATGATCGCACGTCCATCACGGGACTTTACAAGATTCTGAACTATGAACAGGGATATCAGAAGAACAACTATAGCAATTGTAAAGTTCGCATCACGAGGTGTACCTGTTATACCCATAGGCCCTGAAATGATAGTCCGTCCGCCGGCTTCCATATTCATATCACTTGCACTTGTAAGAGACATATGAAGACCATTTGCATCAACGCCTACATACATAGCATTGATGATAGTCTTTATGATCTCGCCAAATGCAAGAGTTACGATGGCAAGATAGTCTCCGTTAAGACGAAGAACAGGTATACCAATTAAAAATCCAAATACAGCAGAAACTAAAATTCCTACTACAAAAGCAAGGAAGAAGCGGATCCCTCCTGGGATAGTATCTGCAAAGGTATTTGAAAAAATAGCACTGGAAAAAGCTCCAACACACATAAAACCCGCATGTCCTATAGAGAGCTCACCAAGTATACCAACACAAAGATTAAGACCAACAGCTGCGATAGCATAGTATACCATAGGAACCAAAAGTCCCTGCATATGGCTTGAAAGAGATCCTGTTAATATAAGAATCTCAAAAATAATATATGCTGCTATTACTATAAGATATGTAGTAAGATCTCCATTTAGCTTTAAAATTTTCTTCATAAATCTTTCCTTCCCTAAGTTTTAGCCCCCGGACATTGTGGCTTCGTCACAATGTCGAGCGATAGAAAAATTTATTTTTTCTATCGCCTTACACCTTCTCCTGAATCTGCTTGCCAAGAAGACCTGTAGGCTTAACCAGAAGTACTATGATAAGTACTGCAAATACAATAGCATCAGAAAGCTGTGATGACACATAACTTCTTCCAAGGATCTCGATAACTCCAAGCACGATACCACCTATCATAGCTCCGGGAATAGAACCAATACCACCAAGAACTGCCGCTACAAATGCCTTGATACCCGGCATAGCACCTGTATAAGGATTAAGAGTCGGATATGCTGAGCAAAGGAGCGCTCCTGCAATTGCCGCAAGGAAAGAACCTATAGCAAAAGTAAGAGAAATAGTTCTATTAACATTAATACCCATAAGAGTTGCAGCACCTCTGTCCTGAGAAGCAGCAAGCATTGCCTGTCCGTCTTTGGTCTTATGTATAAAAAGTTGTAATAATACAAGGACAATGATACTGACACATATAGTAACTATAGTAACGCCCGGAATCTTAAGGGATGCGATAGTAATACCTTCCCATTTAATGATCGATGAAAAGGACTTAGGATCTGATCCAAATATAAGAAGAGCGAGATTTTCAAGAAGATAGCTGACACCGATAGCGGTTATCAGAACAGCAAGAGGCGAACCTGCCTCCCTTAAAGGTCTGTACGCAATACGCTCTGTAAAAACACCAACAGCTGTACATATAACTGTAGCAGCTATCACGCCTATCACCATACCAAGACCTGAGCCACTGAAAGCTCCAACGATTGTAAAGATAGCATAGCATCCAACCATAATGAAATCGCCATGCGCGAAATTGAGCATCTTGGCAATTCCATATACCATAGTATAGCCAAGAGCTATGATAGCATAAACACTTCCAAGGCTTATGCCACTGATAAGATAAGTCAGGAAATTCATAACTATAACCCCTTTTTTATTTAGGATGCACTTCGTAATAATAATTCTACCTTAATAAAACGCGTCTTTCTAGAGATATGCATCAAATAAAACTTAAAAAACATCAAGTTTTCAACTTGATTTAGTATTTTAAAAAAGGCATCCGGTACGGACTTCTATGCCCGAACCGGACTGCCTGCAATATTATCTGTATATATACGGATACAATTAATTATTCTGCAAGTACATACTCACCGTTTTTGATAACAACAGCCTTAGGCTCCTTGGTAGGCTCACCCTCTGCTGACCATGTCATACCTGAAGATGTAAGACCATCAACTGTTACCTGTGTCATTGCAGTCTTCATAGCATCACAGATATCAGATACGCTCATAGAAGGTGTAACACCAGCCTTTTCTGCTGCTGCCTTGATAGCATATACAGCGTCATAAGCATCCGCTGCAAACTGGTTCGGAACGATATTATGTGCTTCCTGGAATTTCTTAACAAAGCTCTGTGTCAGATCATCAGTAGCATCTGCTGAGAAAGGAGTAAGAAGCATAAGTCCTTCTGCAAGAGATGTATCAAAGTTCTCAACTCCAAGGATACCATCCATACCATCGCATCCAAAGAATGTAGCAGTTACGCCCATAGTGGATGCCTGCTGGAGGATAAGCGCTGCCTCTGAATAATAGATAGGAAGGAAGATAAGCTCTGCCTTGCCATCGATTGCTTTCTGAATCTGAACTGAGAAGTCAGTCTTGGAATCTGATGTGAAAGCTTCCTGAGATACGATCTCAAGACCCTGGTTAGCAGCTTCTGCTACGAAAGTCTCTGTGATACCATTTGAATATACATCAGAACTGTCATATATAATCGCGATCTTAGTTGCAAGCTTGTTAGTTCCTATATACTTGGCAGAAGCTGTTCCCTGTGCCGGATCTGAGAAGCATACACGAAACGCATTGTCATACTTGACGCATTCAACTGCTGATCCTGAAGGTGTTATCTGAAACATGTTATCGTTGTGAGATTCCTCAGCTACTGCGATACAGCATCCGCTTGTGGTAGAACCTACTATGAACTGAGCGCCCCAGTCTTTTAATGTATTGTAAGCATTAACTGACTTCTGGTTATCAGTCTCATCATCTTCTGCATTAAATTCTACCTTGTATCCATTGATACCGCCGGCCTCATTAATCTCGTCAACAGCAATCTGTGCTCCCCACTGAACAGCGTTACCATAAGCAGCATAGCTTCCTGTAAATGGTCCTATAGCACCAATCTTAAATACATCCGAAGATCCGCCTTCTGAGCCGGAGCCAGAGCCTGAACCTGAATTTGATCCGCAGCCTGACAGAAGTGAAAGTGCCATAACTGCGCACATAGATATGCCTAACAGTTTCTTTTTCATAATAAATCCTCCTTAATTTTTAGTATATGGGAACGAAACAGAGTTTGTATCCTTGTATACAATATACTCAAAATCTTATTCTTTATTATGTCACACTTTTACACTTTGTCAAGTCAAAGCGTTAAATTTATGCATTATCTTTACAAAACTGGGCTAATTTCTCAAGTGCCATGGCATGAGATGCCTTGAAATAAAGAACTGCTCCATCAGTAAGAAGGTCATTTAACTGATCCTTGGCGCTCTCGGCATCATCATAGCTTGTAATATCCGTAAGACCGCCGCGCCTTGCTTCATCAGCTATATACCTTGCTCTCTTACCTATAGTTATGAGAGTATCTATAGACAGCTCAGCAGCTTTTTTGCCAACACTTCTGTGAAGATCTTCTTCGAGATCACCAAGTTCCAGCATATCTCCAAGAACAGCGATGCGCTTTGTTGCATCTGTATTGGCAAGTGTATGAAGACCTGCTTTCATAGACTGAGGATTTGCATTATAGGTATCATTATAGATTATGATACCGTTTCCAAGTTTCCAGGTCTCCATTCTCATAGCTGTGGGCTTATAGTGCTTTATTCCGGCGAATATCTCTTCATAAGACATATCCAGCTTCTTAGCAATAGCTGTCGCAGTAAGAACAGGATATATCATATGTCTTCCTCTTGCGGGAACCTTGATAGTATCTCTTTCATCAATTCCTGAACGGGTTCTTCTGACTATCATAGTGAATTCAAGACCGTCCTGAATGGTATCATCAATACTCAGAGCACCAAAGTCTGCATCTTCATCTTCACCGACCCATTTGAACTTATAATCAGACATCATCTGCTTATCATCTTTGAGCTTAACAAGATACTCGTCGTCAGCATTCATAACAGCAAGACCGCCAAGAGACAGTCCTTCGAATATCTCACACTTAGCCTTGAAGATGTTCTCTCTTGATCCAAGATTACCGATATGAGCATCACCTATATTGGTTATGACAGCCATAGTAGGATGCGCCATGTGAGTAAGATATCTGATCTCACCTTCATGATTCATCCCCATCTCAACTACTGCCACTTCAGTATCTCTATCTATTCTAAAAAGAGTTCTTGGAACACCTATATTATTATTATAGTTACCTTCAGTAGCTACTACTTTGTACTTCTCTGAAAGTACGGATGCTATCATATCCTTCATTGTTGTCTTACCAACACTGCCTGTAACTGCAATTACAGGGATCTGGAACTGCATACGATAGTAACTTGCAAGATCTCCTACTGCAAGAAGAGTATCTGGAACAAGTACATAGAACTTGCCAGGGAGCATCTCTTCAGGCTCTTTGGATACTATAGCTCCGACTGCTCCCGCATTAAGAGCCGGATTTACAAACTTGTGACCGTCCATTTTTTCGCCAACTATAGCTATAAACAGATCACCTGCCTGCGCCTTTCTGTTATCGGATATGACGCGTCTTACAATTGTATCCTCCGGAATATCTGGAGTTAAAAGTTTACCATTTGTAGATTCAATAATTTCTTTAAGTGTAATATTCTCCATATTTAACCTCATGTCGCGAGCAAAGCGAGTGACTAATGGTTCAAATTGGTGGAGCTCGCGACACCAATTTGGGTTTGAAAGTGGAACACTTTCAAACTCATCCTCGTCTTTCACTAACAATACAAATACTATCTATATCATTTATTATATACGAAATATTGGTAATTGTGATTATTATTAATCGTTATATAAACAAAGAAGGCGCCAAAAGATTCTTTTGACACCTACTATGTTTTTATTTTGTACTTTGTATATCACTATCTGTTGTATATCTGCGGCGCCACTTATCAAGCGCATCCTCAACTATAAGCTGACACAGATCATCATATTCGATGCCTACAACACCTGCTTCCTGAGGCACAAGGCTTGTAGGAGTCATGCCGGGAAGTGTATTTACTTCGAGGAAGTATATATTGTCATTAGCATCTACTATAAAATCCGAACGGGAATAGGTCCTAAGTTCAAGAGTCTCATGAACTTTAAGAGCCATCTCACCCATCTTCTTTGCAAGATCATCTGAAAGTCTGCCGGGACATATATGATCAGCTCCGTCAGCATTGTACTTATTCTTGTAGTCGTATCCGCCTTCTACAGGAACAATCTCTACGCTTGGAAGTGCTTTTCCTTTAAGTACAGCATTGGTAAATTCTCTTCCCTCAATGAACTGCTCTATAAGAACATCACTACCATATTCAAGAACATTCCTAAGTGCGCTCTCAAACTCATTCTTATCTTTGATGATATATACACCAACTGACGATCCACCGGTAGGAGTCTTAACTACGCATGGAACATCGTTCTCTTCCATCATACGCGGGATGTCTGCTTCTGTTACACCTGAGTAGGAATTCCACTTAGGAGTATTAACTCCCTGAGGCGCAACCATCTGTTTAGTCATGATCTTGTCCATACCGATAGCTGCTCCAAGGTGTCCTGATCCTGTATAAGGTATTCCCAGAAGATCGAAGGTTGCCTGAAGACGTCCGTCTTCACCATTAAGTCCGTGAAGAGCTACAAATACAACATCTGCCTTAGTACATATTTCAAGAACTCCTCTTCCAAAAAGTGAGGGACTCTTGAACTTACGCTCAGATCTTACCCTCTCAAGATCAGGTGTAAGACCATCAAAAGACACATCCTTAAGCTCAGGAAGATTATCAAAGAGCTGTCCGGGATCTGCAATAACATCCTCTCCCATCTCTTCAAGACCCATATACATATCTACAAGAACTGCTCTGTGACCTTTTCTTCTGAGTGCTCCACACACCTTGGTTCCTGAGATAAAAGAAATCTCACGTTCTGTGGAAAGACCTCCACATAATACAACTATATTCATAATAAACCTCTTTTACTTATGCATCAGATCTGGCATAAGAATTCTTCATAACATTGCTGGCTTCTTTGAGAACCTGGTTCAGAACCTTGCGAGTCTCTTCCTGAACCATCTTAGCAGTTTCATTATTGGCTTTCTCGCTTATCTTAACAGCTGCTCCGGCTTTGGCATTTTTAAGCTCTTCATCATAACGGTTAATGATCTCATGACACTTTCCATGAACCTTGAGCTGATAGCGCTCTATAAGATTAAGACTTGTCTTGTATGAAGCATTGGCAAGAGCACCTATAAGTCTGCTGTTCCAGTAGAAAGAATCAGTGGATACGTCCGCATCACAGGTTCCAAGGAACTTGGGCACTTCATTTATATTAACGTACATAGGAACCATTACGTTAAATACATTGGATCCGAATGCAACCCACTGGATCGCAGGAGCATCAGGTCTTATCTGAAGAAGTGACATAAAGTCTGTACGGTTAACTCCTATAGAACGGAATGCTCCTCTCATAGAAGGATCCCCGTAACTTGCATATGGATCATACGGTGTTCCCTGGAAGTGGCTTGACAGAAGATACTTAACATCCTCTTCTGTGATCTTCTTCTCAGGAATAAGTGACCATGGTATATCATTAGAATCAGGTCTATAGTCTGCTGTAGGTCCGTCCCAATAATAGGTATGAGGATTTAAGTATCTCTCCATATACCATGCTCTTGGTGTGTTATATACATGATCTGCATCTTCATGTGAACCAAAAGCATATCTTGCATTAAAGCCTTCAGAAATCGACAGATCAAGATGACCTTTTTCTATAAATTCTCTCATGTCAGATGAGCACATATGTTCTTTCTGAGCGCCGAGAGCATCATCAAGGTCAAACATATCTATACCCATCTGGTTGGGCATTACAACATAAGCTTCATCCGGAACTCTTCTTGCGATCCAGTGATGTCCGCCTATTGTCTCAAGCCACCACACTTCATCCTTATCTGCAAATCCGATACCGTTCATCTCATAGGTACCATACTTTTCAAGAAGTGATCCAAGACGCACTACGCCTTCTCTTGCACTCTTTATATAAGGCAGTGTCAAAACCACAAGATCCTCTTCACCGATTCCGCCTTTTTTAAGTGACGCATCAAGACAAGGATCAAGTCCCTGAACTCTCTCGTTGGAAGTGATAGTCTCTGTAGCTGTCATAGCTACTCCTGCAGCATTGATACCACTTGCTGCCCATATTCCTTCTCCTTCTACAGCATTGGGTACGCAGGTATACTGCATAGGATCATCAGGAAGATCTATCTTGGCATTTGAAATAACTGATTTATATTTTCTAGGCTGATCCTCGGGCTTTACTACAGTGAATTTCTTGGGAGTGTATCCACCGGCACCGGAATCATCGTTTCTAGCCATCATAGTTGAGCCATCGTAAGAAGCTTTCTTACCTACAAGTATTGTAGTACAAGGCATGATTGTTCCTCCTTTGTAGTTCGTTTAGGACCTGAATCAATAGGATCACCGGACCATCTTGCATACTCCTTATGACTATATTGATTCAAATCCTAAATATCCAAAAATAAAACTAAACCCTACATATAATAACTGTATTCCTATAAAAACTCAACCCGGACCATACTGCCACATGTAGGTTATATCTATGACTGGTTTCTTTTTGCAATTATCAAAGCATCTTTTGCCACAAGGCATTCATCCATCATCTTATTTTGTAATTTACTGATACAATATCTCATTTTATGATTTACTGATCTGATATTTTTAGTTATTTACTGATTTACTGTTCTGATACATTTAGTGATTTACTGATCTGATATATTGTTCGGTTACATTATAGTAGTATCCCATGCAAAAAGACGTATACGTTATATCGTTTACTACTAGTAAACAAAAGAATATAATAATTAATAATTGGATAGATATTGTTACTAATCCAATATTTATTTTCGATTTTCGAAGATACATCATAAAAAGCGTGAATAATACAGTATTATCAAAAGCATAGAATTAGTAAAAAAGTATCTTAATAGTCATAGTTTTTATATTATTTTAAATATTTTTTTGGTAAACCCTAATATTTTTAATATTTTTGGCGAAATATGATTTGGAACCGTTTTTTCGTTAACTTTGTGTCCTGATTTTTCAGGGCGCCTTAAAGATTTTTTGAAAAAAAGGAGAAAAATCATGGCAAAAGCAAGTCCTGCAGCAAAAGCTGCAAAGAAACCTGTAACGGCCAAAAAGGCAGTAGCTGCCAAGAAGCCGGCTGCAAAAAAGACTGCAGCAGTAAAAGCTGAAGCTAAGAAGACCGAAGCTAAGAAGCCCGCTGCAAAAAAAGCTGAAGCTAAGAAAACTACTACTAAGAAGACAGCTGCAAAGGCTACACCTGCTAAAAAGGTTGTAGCAAAGAAAGCCGCTACAAAGACAGTAGCTAAAAAGCCCGCAACCAAAAAGACCGTAGCTAAGAAGACCGCAACCAAGAAGGTAACTCCTATCAAGAAGGCTGCTACCAAGAAGACTGTAGCTAAGAAGGTTGCAGCTGCTAAGAAAGCTCCTGCAAAGAAGGTTACAACAGCTAAGAAGGCTGTAGCTAAAAAGCCTGTAGCTAAGAAAGTAACTTCTATCAAGAAGGCTGCTGCTAAGAAGGCTGCAGTTAAGAAGACTGTAACCAAGAAGGTTGCAGCTGCTAAGAAGGCTCCTGCAAAGAAGATCGCAGCAGCTAAGAAAGCTACCGCTAAGAAGGTTACAACTGTTAAAAAGCCTGCTACCAAGAAGGCTGTCGACAAGAAGGTTCTTGTAGCTGATCCTTTGAAGTCCGTATCCGTAGCTGACAGAAAGATGGCTAAAGAGCAGTACGGCAAGAGAGTTAAAGAGCTGCGTCAGTCCTGTGGTCTTACACAGAGTGACCTTGCTAAGGCTCTTGGCGTAACTCCAGGCTATATCAGCAATGTTGAGAACAATCGTACAGCGATGTCTCTCCATATACTGATCTATTTCGCTCAGCTTACAGGCCAGACACTTGATTCACTTGTTGGTGAACTTGAGCCCGCTTACAAGCAGTCCGCAATTGATAAGAAGATTAACACGATCGTATCAAAACTTAGCAACAAGGACAAAGAAAAGCTCGTTAAGATGCTCAGCGTATGGTCCAAATAATATCAAAGACTAAGATTCATCCGTGATATACCTTATCTGCGATGAATTTTGATCAAGGATTTTATATCCGACAAAAAAGGTACCCTCAGTACAGACTCTGCGCTGGGGGTACTTTTGTGTTTCGTTTACTTTAAATGATTTCCACTTTGAATATGAATATCTCCAGTGGAAATCTCATTTTATATTAATTTTTTATTTTTATTTTTTATAATCAATGTCGCGTTCTCTGGCACCGGTAACTTCGCCGCTTCTAAAGTGACGTCTGCAGACTGATACATAGGCTTCATCTCCGCCCAGCATGACCTGCTCTCCTTCTCTTACGATCCTGCCACCTACTACTCTTGCATTAAAGTGCGCTCTTCTTCCGCACCAGCATACAGTAGGAACCTCTTCGATCTTATCAGCTATCTCCATAAGGCGCTTAGATCCCGGGAAGAGATTGCTCATAAAATCTGTTCTAAGGCCATAGCACATAACGGGAAGATCATAAGAATCAACCAAAAGAGCGAACTTGTCCACCTGCTCTTTGGTAAGGAACTGAGCTTCATCTATGATGACACAGTCAAGATTCTTCCAATCGTCTTTTTCTCCTTTTATCCACTTATCAGCTTCTTCTAAAAACTCTTCCACAAAATCACACTCTTTTGAAAGACCCATTCTGGATTTTATGATCCTTTCGCCATCACGAGTATCGGTTTTAGGTTTTAACAAGATCGCATTCTGTCCTTTTTCAAGATAATTGTGATGAACCATGAGAGCATTAGCTGTTTTGGAGCTTCCCATAGCGCCGTACCTGAAATAAAGCTTAGCCATAACTATATCCCCCGTTTTTATTTACCGCCTTGCGGTATTATTATAGGCTCAAACTTACCACCAGTGTACAGGCTTGTTATTATTTGATCAAAAATGAACAAGCCAGTACCCCAGGCTGTGCAACAAGTCTGAGTTGCCATAAAAAAAGTGCCAGCAGTAACATGTGGCACTTTTACTCTTATATTTTATTATACACAATGGGACATAGAAATACATCAACCAAATAATCTTAATCGATCACTGAAATATAATAATTATAAAGGCTTGTATATGTAGCATTGTTATAATGCAGGCCGTCAGAGGATGAGAAGCCGTTTTGCATAAGATAATTATAGCTGTCTATCCATTTGATCCTGGAATCAAGTCCCGACTTAAGTGCACTGTTAAATGTCTCTATCTGCTCATTGGTAACTGTTGTATCGCCAACAGGTGTTACCGCTGAGTAATACACTTCCATTCCTTTACTTTCCCAAAGGTCTATATAGGAATTGATAAGCTCTATATATTTAGAAGCATTGCCAAGATCGTTGACACCAAGATTGATGATAACTTTGGTACCTTCATGTGCATAATCGTCAATAGAATCTATATTGTCCTTGAGCCAATAATAGCCCTTGCCGACTTCGCACAGCCAGGTATAATCACCATTCTTAACTGCATATTCCATACCTACGGTTCTGGAATCGCCTACAAATATGATATCAGATGAAGATGCCACAGGAGCTGTGTCTATAACAAGCGGCTCCGGCTCTGTATCCTGCATATATGCATCAATAACATATACAGTCTGACCGTCATAATCAAGTGCATACCAGCCGTTATCAGTCTGACCTGTTGCAACAACCTGTGTGCCGTAAGCTAGAGTTGTGACTACATCATAGGATGTATCAGGGCCAAGTCTTACGTTAACATTATTGTTGGCATAAAGCGGTATCGCATCATCATACCATGTCACAGTATAAGTCTCTTCCTCTTCTTCCTGATCTACACGTCCTGACAGAAGAAGTGTATCTTCAAGCTCGCCGGTATCAGCACTATCTTCAGAAAGCTCATCAGCTGATGAGTCTTCGATAGATGCCTGATAAGAAGCCAGATCAAGAGTAGCAGCTTCTGCATATCTTACATTGGCAGATTCCTTATAAGATACATAAGATCCATAAGAAATCAGTGATAATGTCAAAGCTGAAAGTATTGCAACCGGTATAGCGATAACCTTTTTATTTAATTTGGCACGTTTTTTAAATTTCGTTGCTTTCATAACGTCGTATTATAATAGTTATTACATTTTTTGTCAAATTTTATAATCGATCGTTCATATTTTATTGTTTATTATCATACACCAAATCTCTTAAGTGCGCTTCAATTCTAAATCCATGGCATCTTGCAAACAAAAACGTTATATGTTACTGCGAAATGACGGCAGCATGAGTCTTAAGATAGTCATACCACATAGTATAAGCAGCCGCTTTAAGATGGACTCCGTCAAAAGATATATCAGCCTGAAGATTGCCATTCTCATCATCAAAAGCTTCATTGATATCAAGATAGAATATCCGTCTGTTATCAGCCAAAGTCTTTAGAGCTTCACTTCGAGTATTGATAACACCATTGATAGAGTCATTCGGTGCCTTGGTGTTATCATACTCTGCCGTAACATGCATGATAGCCTGAAGATAGATAATAGCATCAGGACATGCTGCCTGTATCTTGCCGATAACTTCTATATAATTATTGAGCCATCCATCTGTTGATCCGTATCCTATCTCATTGATACCTACCATGATATAGACTTTCTTAAAGTCCTTGCCTGCAAGAGCCTGATCAAGTGTAAGTTTGCTCCCACCGGACTTTACAAAGGCTTTGTTATTGGCTTCATAGATAGAAAGTGAAACCTTGCCATAGAAGGTTGCCTGTGCATCCAGCTCCTCGCAGTACTCAGAAAGTCCCACAGTCCTTGAATCCCCTATAAAAAGGGCATCTGCAAAGTAGTCAGCATCGACAGTCCCTGTTGTAGTCATATATGGAAACTTCTCTACAGGCGCTTCTTCACTACTATCCATAGTTCCGGATGCATCTTTCGTAGAAGCATCAGCCTTATCTGTAGCAGAACTTAAAGCACCCTCAGAAGAATCATCTTGGCTCTGAACTTCAGTGCCTGCATCAGAAGCTTTATTAGAAGCTGCATTAGAAGCTGTATTAGAAGCTGCATCAGAAGATCCCCCAGCTGACGTATTATTTGCAGCATTTTCTTTGGAAGAACCCTTATCTGCACTATACTTCTTATCATCTTCAGATGAACTGCCGCTGCCAGGTACCAGCTTGTTGTTACCGCCGCTACCACCATTTGCATTATCATTTGACAATCCGGCAGAATCCGAGCCGCCGTCCTTGATACTGCCTCTTGTAACATCAAGATAATACTCAGCATCGTGAGTCTGAGTCATCTCTATAAAATCATCTGTCACATAAAATGGTGTGGCACCATCAGCTATCCCTCTCATGGCAAGAGATAACAAAGGAGTCTTATAGTCATAATTATAGTATGAGTATATACCGTCTTTTTGATATGCTGAAATAAACGTCACGATAAGCGACGATGTAACTACTGCTGTTAAGAGTGGAGCATGTATTAAGTTATACCATTTTTTGTTTTCTTCACTCATGTTTGACCTCATGATCATCATTAGCCCATGTTATGTAAATTCATAGCCAAGTAATTTGATTAAATATGAACGAGTCAGTACACTAGAATCTCAGATACATAAGCGGATTACCTGCTGTATTTGCAATACTAAAGATACAAAGCCAGAACAGTGCAAAAAGGACAACAACAGAAAGCGGATGCTTTCTTTTCTTTTCACAAAAATCAAATACACATGGTATAAGAAGGACAAGTCCCGGCAATATATACGGCCAATATAAGCCCAGATACTTGATATAATCTGAGGAATTGACATATGCACTATTTCCAAAAAACGGGAATAGCCTTGTCATATATACCTTGAGCCTGTCCATATCACTTATTGCAAAAATAACCCATGAAACAGGGATCAGTATGAATACATTCAGCCTTGATACTACGTTAAATAGTTTATCACTTAATGATATTATATACTTTTCTGAAAGAATTATTACGAATAAAAGCATCCCCCAGATGATAAAATTGGAAGTCACCCCATGCCATATACCTGTCACAAGCCATACCACAAACAAGTTAAAAATACTGCGAAAATTGCCCTTGCGGCTTCCTCCAAGAGGTATATAGATATAGTCCCTAAACCAGGTTCCAAGGCTCATGTGCCATCTTCTGTAGAAATCCCTGACGCCTTTTGCAGCATACGGGTGATCAAAATTTCGGACAAAAGGAAATCCCAAAGCAACGCCAAGACCTGCTGCCATGAGTGAATATCCCCAGAAATCAAAGTACAGGTCAAGTGAATAGGAAAAAGCTCCTATCCAGGAAAGAGGAACCGAGATACTCTCATATCCTATCGTATTAAGATCTCTCCAAAGTATAGCCAGATGGTCAGCTATAAGTATCTTCATAGACATTCCTGCTATGAAGTATTTAAGACCATCTTCTATATTGCTTAGATATATGCCTACCCTCTCTTTTCTTGATGATATGTCCTTGTCTATGAGAATCGCACTACTGTACATATCACCGGCACGCATGATAGGCCCTTGCAATATCTGTGGAAAAAAGTAAAAGTAGGAGGCAGTTGTCTTAAAATCAAGGCGCTCTTTAAGCCTACCCGTATACAGATCTGCCTGATAAGATATCATCTTAAAGACATAGAAGCTTATACCAATAGGAAGATAATCCATAGAGATAAATAGTCCAAGCATCTTGAATAGCATTAATAGACCGGCATCCAATAAAACAGCCAGTGCAAGGAACTTCTTATCACCAAGACTAGTCTTAGCTGCGATCAGATAATTGATCACAGTAGCGCCCAGCAGTACCAGACACCATTTGGGCTCTCCAAGGGTATAAAAAATAAAGCTTCCGAAAAATAGTACCCACATGCGCATAGCAGCAGGTACCATATAATATATAAGAATAAAACACGGAACGAATCTAAAAATAAACAAAAGGTCCGTAAGTGACGACATTTATGTATCCTCTTATGAAGGAAGATATGACATAAATGACTTCTCGTCCCTGTTAGCTACAAGCTCCATCGGGAAATCTACACTTTCAAGGAGCTTAACTACATTATCAAATCTTCCAACATCATATGAAACATGTGCATCTGTTGAAACGCAGATAGGAGCGCCCAGCTGCGCGCAGCGCACAAGTATTTGTTTGCATCTATCGTAAATCGTATCATCCCAGCCAAAGCTGTGTTCATTGATCTCAATGAGCTTGTGCATATCACGAGCAGCTTTGACAACACTGTCTATATCAAAGTCAAGACCAGATCTTCCGATATGACCAAGAATAATAACCTTGGAATTGGAAAGAGCCTTGATATACATATCTGTGATCCGGCTCTTTGAAGCATTATCTGTAAAATCCTTATTATGAACAGATGCGATGATATAATCAAGTCTTCTGGCAACCCGTCCGTATAAAGAATCTGCTTCACTTATATTCTTGTCGATAACTCCTTTTTCAGCATCTATATCGTGTCCAAAAAGATTACCTTCAAGATCCACTATGTCAGCTTCGCATCCGCGAAGAAGTCTGACACCATACCACTGTCTTGGAAGACAGTTCATATTATAAAAATACTGATAATGCTTGCTTTCCATATAATCAGGAAAAAGCATAGCACTAAAATGATCTGTAACTCCTAAAAGCTCAAGATTCTGAGCACATGCTGCTCTTACATTCTCTTCAATGGTCGAATACGCATGCCTTGAATACAGAGTATGCGTATGTAAATCTGTACGTAATTCCAAAACTAAAACCTCTAACTAAAATACTAAACCAAAAAACACTTAAATAAAACTTAATACCTAAACTTCTCTATCTGCGTCCCAGTGCAGATAAGAGCAGTTAAAGACTTACTAAATTAACAAATGTATTAACCCCTGCGTTAATCACCGGCCTGTCTTATGATACGGATCGTGTGATCGGCGCCTTGTCTTGCATCAAATAGCCCTCTCCAGCCAAGAGCCAACAATTTATCAGAGTCAAGACTTGAATCAGGCATTGGATTATCAGAAATCTTACCCGCATTAAGACTTGAACCGTGCATTGTATTATCCAAAGCCAAAGTCACGCTACTATCCTGTGAGATATCATTATCTGCTATAGACAATCTGACACCGCCTGCACTTGCAATATAACTCATCATACTTCTAAGAGTAAGCACAGACTCGGGATTTGAGATATTATAAGCATCTGCGCTATTACCGCGAAGTAGTATCGTCAGAATCGCAGACGCACAATCAAGCATATAACAGTATGACCTTCGTTGCAAGCCTTGGCTTTTCATCTTGAGTTCACGGCCATGTGCAGCCTCTATTGCAAACTGCGCTGCGATATGATCATCTCCGGGTCTTGCGGTAGGCCCATATACATGCCCGGGTCTTGCTATTACAGTTTTTATTTTCCTATCAAAAGCATAGCATGCGCAAAGTGTCTCACAGCTTCTTTTACCGCAGGAATATGAAGATCTTGGATTTAATATATCAATGTAACCGTAGTCATCCGCTTTAAATGGTCCGCCTTTTTCGCTTATGCCATACACTTCTGATGATGATATATATAAGGTTGAGATAGTCTTATTAGCATCTGCATATTCCAAAAGATCTCTAAGAAGACCTACATTATAATACAAAGAATCTATTGGATGAGCGCCAATATCCGAAGGAGCTGACGGTCCTATCCCATCTATGATATAAGAAATATTATCAGGAAGCTTATCTATAAGACTCCCCTTCTTACTACTGTCAAACTCAACAGCTGTACAGTATTCAGACTCTGCATATTTGGAAAACCGCTCTAGCAGCGCCTTATCATCACGCCCTGCAAGATAGATATGAATACCTGCATCTTCTTTCTCATTATATTTAAACAAAAGATCTGCTATAGCAGAGCATACCATACCTCTTGCACCTACGATAAGGACAGAGGTTCCCTTCATGTCCTTAAGCACATCTGTATGCTCTATGATAAGATCAAGATCTGACATATATAGATCGCTTTTATATAGATTCATAAGCATTCCCTGCTATCACTGCTTGAGCCATTCACTACGTTTTGCTGACAAAAGAGCCTTGAATATATCGATATCTTCAAGTGTTGTCAGCTTGACATTTTTTTCAGAACCTATGGAAAAATGAACCTGCTGCCCCATTTCTATCATAAGGGTACATGATGCTATAGAACCTGTAATGCCCTTGTCAAGAGCTCTTCTGTGAAGATCGCATATATCGCCAAGCTTAAAGCCCTGAGGCGTCTGTGTCCTCTTAAGTCCGTCCCTTGGATACGAACCTGTGGAAACCTGCTCGTCATCAGTTGTGAGCATAGCTTCTGCGCAGGGGATAACAGCTATAGCATTGCCATACATACTTGTAACTCTGATACAATCTGATATTATCTCAGCTGATACAAGAGGCCTTATAGCATCGTGGATGAGGATTATATCGTCCTTACTATGACTTTCCTCCAAAGCATAGACGCCATTTCTTATAGATGCCTGTCCGCAGTCACCGCCTGGAATGACGCTTTTAAGCTTAGTGATGCCAAACTGCCTTGCATAAGCCATAAGAACCTGTTCCCAGCCTTCTATACAGACTACTGCTATCTCATCTATCTCAGGATGATGCTCGAAAGCTTCAAGTGTATATACTATTACCGGTCTGTCGTTTATAGAAAGGAACTGCTTAGGGATATCCTGATGCATCCTCTCGCCGCTTCCACCGGCTATGATAAGTGCTATATTCATAATAAACCTCGTATACTTAATGGGCTATCCGCCATACAAAAAGATCACCTTGGAAATGGAACTCTTCTGTCCATACTTTTAAATGCAGGTGTAGCTGTAACGCACATGGCTATAAGCACTCCTACAAAAGCGCCCAATGTATTGCACAAAAAGTCATCCATCTCAAATACACCGATATTCAGCCCCAGCTGAGTGTATTCTATAGTAAGTGAAAAGGCTGCCATGATAAGTGTGACCATCATGATCCTTCTAAAGGGTCTTACGTTTCTTATTATAATGCCTAGGAGAAAAGCCGGGAACATAAGCATCAGGCAGTTCTCAAGAGCAAGCCAGGCGAGATTGGGATTGCCTGTATTCTTAAGTACAGTATACCAATTGAATGGCATAAGGGAAACTGATCTTCCTATAGCTCTGGAGCCTCGCATGAGGACTGTAAGAGAATATACTCCGAACATGAATCCGAAAAATAGTGCAAGCAGTACTCTGTCATGCATCTTCCTTCCGGGGATCAGGAGTATCACAGCAAGAAAAAATACTACCATAATACATATGGCAATATATCCCGAACTTGTCATATAAGAATAACTAAAGTGATTCCTAAGATCGCTTAAAATGTAGTCCATAATAATCCTCTTCTTGTGGGTTGCTTTAACTTCCCACCCTAGCGGTGCAGTATTAAAAAGGCTTTGGCGGGGCTGGCAGAATATAAATCATTTCCGCGCTGTTAATTTGCTCCGTATGTAAGTTCAAGTTTGGAGATGAAATCTTCCAGTACATATCGTGAATCAATGTCTGTGTATATACGGATACTAGGGTTATCGTCTTTGACGATAGATGAGGTGTCATCTGCTACGTATGGGGCCTTGGCGTAGTGATAGTGACCGCATCCTTGGTTGATTGCGATAGCTATCGCTGGGGAGTCGCCAAGTGACCAGCTCTCGCCCTGAGTCCAGCCGGCGTAGGGGGAGATGTTATAATCTGCCATATTTTTAAACAAATGCTCTCCTATCTTGCCGCAGGGTCTGATCCTACGCTGAATCTCTGCAAGTCCTATATTAACAGTAATATATACATGTGATGGCACAAGCCATAGGTCTATGCCGCTGCTAAGTACGAGGTTAGCAGCTGGGATGTCATTGACTGAGTTGAATTCTGTAAATGGCGCTTTGCAAGGAGCTTCACCGTGTGTTCCTATCCATATCACGGTGATCTTATCTTTGATCCTTGGTTCTACAGTTATAGCCTTGGCTACATTGGTAATAGCACCCTGACAGAGTATGAAAAGTTTATGTTCATCCTCTTTTAAAGCTTCATCTATTATAAATCTTACTGCTTCTGATACGCTCTCATCCTCAGATAATGGTCCGTCCTGACCTTTAAATATCGGAACGTTAAGGTCCATAGCTTCAAGTATTGTCTCAATCTCCTTATAGCTGCGCTCCATGGATCCTGCTTCCTTAAAGTGCTCTGCTATGATCCCCTTAACCATAAGTTTAGGGCTTATAAGCGCATGCGCTATAGCAAAAGGATCATCTGCTTCGCAAGCAGCATCTGTATCCACGATAACTCTCAGCTTCTTATAATCCGGAACTTCATACATAAAACCCATCTTGATCCCCCATATTCTAGTCTTTTTTGCTCAAGCTTCGCAACATTGCGGTATTGTTTGTGTTATTAATATACATCAATTATATACTAAAACTCCCCGCTTGGACGGACCAGCATCCACAAAGAATTTACGCACCACAACAAAAGCGGCAGATCAGTTCATCTGCCGCTTAAGATATTGTTTCTGTATTCGTTGGCGCTCATTCCGGTATACTTTTTAAATACTCTTGAGAAGTGCGCCGTATCTGCAAATCCAACTTTCTCTCCGATATCCGCTATATGAAGAGATGAATCCTCCATAAGTTTCTTTGCATTATCTATTCGAATCTGACTGATGACATCCGAGAAGCTCTTACCGGTACTGTTTAGCAGCTTACTAAGATGCCAGTGACTTACATATACAGCCTTGGCTACATCAGTAAGCTGGAGTTTCTCGCGATAGTGCTGCTCTATATAACTTATCGCCTGATTGACTACGAAGTTATTGGCACTTGTATTATCGTTAATGCTATCATCTTCTTCATTGTCCATAGATTCATTAAGACGAGCTGTCATACTGTCCATGGCTTCGTTAAGTTCTTTCATCCTTGAAGGCTTTAATAAGAATCTGAACACCCCAAGATTAAGAGCCTCCCTTGCATATTCGAAGTCGCGATACCCGGTCAGTATGACTACATGCATATCCCTGTATTCAGAGCGAAGAGCTGCTATCATGGACAAGCCATCCATCCCCGGCATTCTGATATCCGTAAAGAGTATATCAGGGTTATGACTTCTTACAAGTTCTATTCCCTCTTTACCGGAAGATGCCGTGCCTACAACCACGCAGTTATACATATCCCAATCCACTATCTTTCGTAGTCCTTCTACGATCAGTGGTTCATCATCAACGATCACTACTTTATACATTCTAAACCTCTTTACCCTTTTACAGCTCCTGCAGTCATTCCTTTGATTATATACTTCTGAAGGAAGATATATACGACTATTACAGGTATCACCACAAGCGTAACAGCAGCTGCCATAAGTCCGTAGTTGGTTCCTTCCTTGGATGTAAGTTCATTTAGAAGCCTTGTTATAGCCTGCATCTCAGGACGTCTTAAGAAGAACATCTGAGTGAACAGATCATTATAACTCCATAGAAAAGAAAATATAGCAACTGTCACAAAAGAAGGCTTGCCAAGCGGTACTACGATCTTAACAAATATCTGTGGTATAGAGCAACCTTCTATATGAGCAGCCTCTTCAAGTTCAAGTGGAAGTGACTGCACGTATCCCATGAGTACGATTATAGCAAAACTCACATTGCCTGCTATCTGCGGAAGTATTACAGAGAGCATATTAAGTCCCCAGCTTGAAGTGTTGGTGATATGCCATCTTGTCTCCATGGTATAGACAGGGATTATCGTTGAGAATACCGGAAACATCATGGCGGCTATAACCATAGTATATAAAAAGTTTCTAAGTTTAAAGTTAAATCTCACAAGTGCAAAGGCTGCAAGTCCTGCAAGCGCCATAACACCTATAGTAACGCAGGTTGATATAAATATACTGTTAACGTATGCATGGAATATATCAAGTCTTTCAAATGCTCTTTTATAATTGGCCAGGGTAAAAAGATCTCCCAAAGGAAGTACAAAACTTTGATTAAGTATCTTATCTTTTGCCTTAAAAGAATTCTCAAGGACCCAGAAAAGAGGATATATCGTAGTAAGAGCCCATAATCCAAGAAGTATATAAATTATAGTAAGGGAAAGTTTATTTCTTTTCATACTCAGATGTCCTCACTTTCCTTGAATACTGCCCTTGTAACTCTTGATAATATAACTCCAAGAACCACTATAAGTACCGCCAGAGTCGCGCCATAGTCTACATTTTTGGCTTCCATGGTCTGATAGTACATATAGGTTCCTGTCAGGAAGGTCTTCTTAAGAGGCATCCCCTTAGGGAACATGGTCCATGGAAGGTCGAATACCTTCAAAGCTCCTGTAACTCCCAGTGTCATGCAGGTGCAGATCACGTTTCTAAGAAGCGGTATCGATATATGGAAGACTCTCTGTAATCTCGTTGCTCCGTCTATGGCAGCTGACTCATAGAGCTCTTGAGATATATTGTTAAGGCCTGTTTCGAGGATTACGAAGTAGAAGCCCACATACTGCCATACAACCGGGATCATCATGGATATAAGAGCAAGGTCTTCACTCTTCCAGTCGGTAAGCGTCTTACGTCCCAAAAGTTCCAGAAACTGGTTCAGCATGCCCTTGTCATATAAGAAAATAAGGTTAAATAAAAGGCCCAGAGCCGTTGCAGAAATAACTATAGGAAAAAAGTATACTGTTCTGAAAAACTGTGTTCCTCTTCCGATATTATCAACAAGAAGTGCCAGAAAAAGAGCTATGCCAACCTGACCTATGATAGTCGCCGCGATCATTATAAGTGTGTTTTTCAGAGATGTTCTTACCACAGGATCAGTGATAAGCTTTAGATAATTTTCATATAAAGGATCATTCCATTTGGTGCCGTAGGTTCCCAGATTCTTGATCTGCCTGAAGCTTCCGTATATATTTACCAAAAATGGATAATATAAATAAATGATAATAAAAAGGAAAGCAGGTGCAAGGAACAGGAAAACATATTTTCTGCTTTTATAGATATTGGACATATACACCCCTTTTGACTGATCATCGTCAAGATTTTATGACGCAGTAGATAAATTCATAGACAAGCAATTCGAGTAAATATCTAAGGCTTCCCACTTGGCCGGTACCATGTCTGAGAAAATCTTGCCAAGTGGTGAATTTGAGTAAAAATAAATAAGCGGGTACACCGGTTCTTATAATTATGACCGGCAATATAAAGTGTATATCGCCGGTCAATGTAAAGGTTCAAAAAATTCTAATTTAAACTACTCAAGCGTATCTTTATAGACATCAATACCTTCCTGAACTGCATCTGCAGCAGACACATTGCCTACTACGATATCAGGCATACCGTCAAATGTAGATACTCTGCAGTCTCCATTGAACAGATCCTGAACTGCACCTGTGAGAGATGTTACACCGCTCATCATGTCCATAGCCTTGATCTGGAGAGAGTTGAACTGACTCTGATCAACTTCAGGAGCATTCTTAAGAGCTGAAGCTGTATGCTGTGCAAAGGCAGGTACAACTTCATCACTAGTCATATAGGATACGAAGCTTACTGCTGCCGCTCTCTTATCAGGATCTTCCCATGCCTTGGTTGTGATATAGTAACCCATTGAAAGTCCGCCGATAAGATCTGTTGTCTTACGATTGCCCTTACCTGGGAAATATGTAACATCAAAGTTATCAAGCTTGTCTGTATCAAGAGTTGATGGATCATCAGGATCTGACTGGCAGGAACCTACGATTCCGCCTACTTTCCATGAACCGTCAAGAAGGAATGCTGCTTTTCCATCTGTGAACATTGCAAATGTCTCATCATCTGTTGCTGACAATGTATTATCCGGGAAGAATCCCTTCTCATATATATCCTTGATATCTTCAAGACCTTCTACCCACTGAGCACCTGTCTCATCATCGGCAGCTGTCGGGATATTAAGGTGATCTTCAGGTGTCTGCTGATTGAATATAGCGAACTCCCACCAGTAGTGAGGGATATTGCCAAGTGCAGCTGCTATAGGAGTATAGCCTGCATCCTTGATCTTCTGGCAGTCTTCAAGGAACTGATCCCATGTATAATCAGCGCCCGGCATCTCAACGCCTGCAGCATCAAGAACTTCTTTATTTACAAACATTGCTTCCCAGTAACCGTTTACAGGAACTGCATATTTCTTGCCATCTGCAGGAGATGCTGCAATAAGGTCATCATTCATATTGGAAGCATAATCAGGGAATTCTGCTCTGATATCGTCTATAGATACGACTTTGCCGGCATTAACGAAGTCATTGGCATCAGCTCCGTTGAAGAAGAACAGAACATCCGGCTCAGATCCTGTCTCAAAATCTGTGATGATCCTGGTCTTGAAGGTCTCATCACTGGTTGCCGAAGTGTCACTTACTGTATTACCTGTCTCGCTCTCCCACTTAGCTACAGCATCCTTGTAGTTCTGAGCATTGCTGTCTTCACCTGCAAAGGTTGTAGTAACTGTGATCTCAACAGGCTCAGATGTTGTATCCCCTGTGACATCTTCTGCCCCTTCGTTGTCGCCGGTATCAGCTGTATCCTTGGTTTCTTCTGTATTACCGGAAGTTTCAGATACATCTGTACCATCTGTAGGAGCTGTGTCAGTTGATCCGCTGCATCCAACCATCGTTGTGGTCATGGCTGCTGTTAGCAATACCGCTGCTAGTTTCTTCAATTTCATACTTACTCCCTTCTGCGGTTTATCCGCAAATACCTTCTCTTTTGTAGACAACTTAAGAAAATGCGCCCTGCCAGTCAAAAATATCATATATGTCAGCATTTTCTAAAGTTGTTAACTATAGAATACCCTTATAGAGAAAAGTATCGGATTGCTGAAATTGTCATTTTTTGACAAAAATAGTGCTTATCGTATTACCGTTTCCATCTGATCGAATAGATAGGCCGCTTTCGCTGCCATAGATAATCCTAAGTCTCCTGTGAACATTGCGAATACCTATCCTTGTAGACCTCTCTTCCAAAGGCTTTATATCCATATCATCAGTAAGAAGCCCTGTGATCTTGTCCATATCTTCTTTGGAGGGAACTCCCGGATTTATGATCGAGATCTTCATATCCACATGGTCCTGATCACAGCTTCCTTCGATCTTCAACGTAACATGCCTCGATCCATCTTCGCAGCTGCTATACTCGACAGCATTCTCAACTACCGGCTGGATGATAAGTCTTGGAACCTTGACATGCATAAGGGATGGATCTATATCTTCTGTATATGTGAACTTGTCCTGATAACGGCACTTGATGATATACAGATATGCCTGGACATATTCCATCTCTTCTTCAAGAGATATAAGTGACTGTCTGTTTCTGTCCATGGTCGCAGACATCATGGTAGAGAGAGCTTCTATCATACTGCTGACCTTCTCCTGACCATTGATCCTGGCTTCCCAGTTGATGATCTCAAGTGTGTTATTAAGAAAATGAGGATTGATCTGAGACTGTAATGCGTGGATATTGGCATCTCGAAGTGCTATCTCTTCAGTGAAGATCTTATTGAACTGCTCACTTAGCTTGACTGACATATGATTAAAGTTACGGGTAAGATCAGCGATCTCCCCACTATCAGCCTTTGGAAGAGGAGCAGTAACGCCATACTTTCCTGAAGCAATCTGCTTGGAAGCATCCGTAAGACTCTTGATAGGTATGTTTATCTTTTTATGGAAAAAGTATAGAACCAGTATAATAAGTGGTATCAAAAATACGATCAGTACCCAGAATGTTATGCTGACTGATCTTCTTTCTATATTAACAAGACTTGCATCATAGGATATGACATAGCCAAAAACTCCATTGTCAGTCTTTTGGCTGCAGCAGACAACATCCTCCGTATCAGATACTGTCATAAATACATCGCTTTTACCATCTCCTACCGGGAGTGTAGAAATGCCTGTATCACCTTCGCTGTACAAAAGCTCATCTCCATAGAAGATGCTCATCCCCTTATATGCCCAGACGCTTTTAAGGCTTTCAAACACTTTCTCAGGATTTAATTCCATGACAAGGACTGCATATGGCTCAAAGTTCCTCTTCATAAGGTTCCTTATCATATAGACATGCCCGTCTGATGAGAAAAACTCTGTCCTTGTATCAAGGTCTTTACTCTTTTCAAGTACTATGCTTCTGGCACTGTCCTTGAAATATCTGATCCTTGATACGCTGCCTCTGCCCGTGGTATTGCCGGTATAGTACAGGTTCTCAGGATCATCTGTAAAAATAAGTACTGTCATATCAAAGCAAGGGTTATACTTGTACTGCTCTGCAAGAAAGACAGTTACATTGTTGTAGAGTTTACCTCTGTCACCGCTTTTAATATATTCATTGTATGAATCCTTTATATTAGGTAGATACGAGGCATCTTTGGATGCATCTACGCAGTCAGAGATTCGCAGTACGCTTATCTTGGCAGCATTTTCCATTGAGGTGGTGATGATGCGCATGCTCTGGGTATCTATCCTGCCTGCCACTACTAATAGAAATAATAATATCGCGGCAGTAAGTGGCAAAAACCACCCCAGCACCATCAATCTAAGTATCTGCCATTTAAGTGTGTGCATATGCTTCATTGTTCAATCTACCTCATGTATAAAACTTCGAGAATACTGCTTTGATAGTGTGTAGAGTTATCAGTTCATTTTCTTACAATTGCAGGAATTCTCTGTATCTTGCGCATATATCTTCTGCCAGAGAGCTTTCCGGCATTTCACAGAACACGCGTAATAAAGGCTCTGTGCCGGAGAATCTGGCGCTTACCCAGCCGCCGTTTTTAAAGTAAACTTTGCAGCCATCCATATAGGAGATATGGTCTACCTCGCAGGGGAGTTTTGGTGTCAGCTTATCTGTCATTAGTATTTTTATAAGTTCGGGCTTTCTTGACTCTTTGAAAGTGTAGTTGGTCTCTAACATATGATGTTCACCGAACTGTTTTGTAATCTCATCATATATCTGTGAGATCTTCATACCGGTAACGGCGAGCATCTCTACAAGGAGAGCTGCTGCATATACGCCGTCCTTGCCATTGATGTGGCCTCTTACTGTAAGGCCTCCTGAGGATTCACCGCCTATCAGTGCATCTGTCTCTGTGATCTTGGCGGATATGTGTTTGAAGCCAACAGGTACTTCATAGCACTTCTGGCCGTAGCTTGCAGCTATCTTGTCAAGCATATGTGTGGTACACAGATTTCTTACAACAGGGCCAGTCTCATGTCTGTATTTTACTAGATAATAGTATAGTAATACCAGTATATCGTTAGGACTTAGATATCTTCCTGTATCATCAACTACTCCTATCCTATCGGCATCGCCGTCTGTAGCAATACCTATATCGCAGTGCCAGTCAAGGACGCAAGTTTTTAGAGGTGACATTAAAGCTTCACTTGGCGCAGGGAGTTTTCCTCCAAAAAGGGTATCATGTCTTCCGTGTATAGTCTCCATCTCGCACCTTGCTGTAAGAAGGATCGTCTTGATAGCAGTCTCACTTACTCCGTACATTGGATCAAGCGCTACTCGAAGTCCTGCTTTTTTGATAGCTTCCACATCTATGCGATTTAGTATATTATCCATATACTCGTTTATTGGATAGAACTCTTTTATAAGTCCCCTGCTTATGGCATCGTCGTAGTCCATGGATTCTACGGGAGTTGATACTTTCTCGATATATTTTTCCACATCCAGTGTTTGAACTTCATCGGCATCTCGGCCACCTCTGGTGAAGAGTTTGATGCCGTTATAGATAGCAGGATTGTGACTTGCGGTTATCATCATGCCATAAGGAAGGTCATGCTTCATGACATAGAACATGACAAGGGGAGTAGGACATGACTTATTAATAAGACTTGCCCTGATCCCATTTCTTGCAAATACGCAGCCTGCCCACTGCATAGCCTCTTTGGACAGAAACCTTCTGTCATAGCCTAGTACGATTCCCTTATCCTGCACATCTTCTGCTATCATTTTGTTAGCAACTGCCTTAGCAAGGATCTGAATATTCTCTTTGGTGAATTCATCACCTATTATGGCTCTCCAGCCGCCTGTACCAAACTTTATCATATGCATTCACCCCTTTACATAATGACTTCTACTGTGTGCGTTGACAGTGCATCAATATCTTTAGTATTAGTATTTTTAGTATTACTAACTTTTATACTTGATACTTCTTGCCCATCCAGTAGTATCCTGGATACACCTTTTTGCTTATGACTAGGATTCTTGACTGTGATGTCATATACCTGACCTCTGAACACTCTTGAAATCTTGAATCCATCCCATTCAGAAGGTATACATGGATCTACAATCAGTTCGTCAAAAGAAGGCCTTACCCCCAGCATATAGTGAGTTACTGCATAGTAGGCCCAGCCGCCGCTTCCTGTCATGAATGGGTGATGTGCTCTTCCATAAGTCGTATGGTCTTTTCCCGATATGAACTGACAATAGGAATAGGGTTCTGCCCATCTTGTCTCTATCTTGTCATTCTGATAATAAGGACACAGACTCTTGTAGTATTCAAAGGCTCTGTTACCATCTCCTATGCAGCACTCTGCTGACCATACCCAGGGATTTGGATGGGAAAAGATACTTCCGTTTTCTTTAAGTCCAGGGTACACTCTTGCAATAAAGCCTATCTCATCATCAGGCTTAGTATATGCAGGTGCGTTGAGCATTATACCGTAAGGCGTTGCCAGATTATCATGTATGGCATCAAGTGCTCTAACAGCCTTATCTGTATCTGCTGCCCCTGACAGAACTGCCCATGCATTAGATTCAAGATGTATCTTGCCTTCTGCATTGTCTTTGGTTCCAATCTTACGTCCGCTTTTGGTGAATCCTCTAAGATACCAGTCTCCGTCCCATAAGACTTCATTTAAGGTGGATTTAAGTTCCCTTAGTTTAGTCTCAAATCTGGCTTCATCAGTAGTTCTGCCAAGGTACTGAGCGACTTCTATAAGGCAGGTCAAAGCCTTGTATAGAAGGAATGAAACCAGTGCGCTCTCGCCGCCTCCAAGGTTAAGGCAGTCATTCCAGTCTGCCCTAAGACCTTTGGATATCCCATTATCTCCTACCTGCGTTGATGAGAACTCTACAATCTTTTGCATATGCTCATAAACAGTACCTTCCCCGCCGTCAGCATAGCCATATTTTTCCTTCAGAAAGTCTGTATCGCCTGTCTCCTTGACATATTCTGTTATAGACGGGATAAGCCACAGGGCATCATCGGCGCAGGCATCTGCAAGACCGTGAACTTTGGACTTACCTTCTACTTCAGGGATAACTGTAGGAGACTTAAAAGGCTTTTTCTTCTGAGCCTTCTCATCTTCAGGCATAAACCATGAAGGTTCAAAAAGATGTATGCCGTAGCCTTGAGATGTAAGTGCCCTTAACAGCTCTACTATCCTCTTCTTACATCCTGCAGGATTAGAAGCTATGACAGTCATCGCATCCTGAGCAGTGTCTCTATAGCCAAGGCCTGTCCTTCCTCCAACTTCTATGAAGGATGCAAATCTTGAGAACATTACATTTATTTCAGACTGGTACAAGGTCCAGGTATTGATCATAGTATCTATGCCGGCTTCAGGGGTTTTTGCGACAAATCTTTTTTGTTTATCCTCCCAGAACTTTTGTAGTCTATCGTAGGCTTTATCAAGATTCGAAGGATCTTTATATTTTTCTCTTATAGCCTTTGCATCATCAAGCTGTCCTTCTCCCAGAAAGTAGATAAGTCTTATGTTCTCTCCAGGATCAAGCTCCACATATTTTTGAAGCGATGCGCAGTGATTGCCTCCAAGCTCTTTGGACGATGAGCACCTGCCCTTAACAACAGCTTCCGGGTTACTCTCGCTATTATATGTTCCTATGAAACTGTCCCTAAGGCAGTCATATCCGTCCGGTTCAAAGTTTGCTGTAAAGTACTGATATCCCTCTTCTTCATAGAAAAGGTCATACAAGATTGCCCCATCTTTATAGTCGCTTCCTGCGCAGTACAGGCTCATCTGGAAGTTCTGATTGTCTATCTGGATATGATGAAAAGAAAACTCAGCATAGGAAAAAACATCCAGTTCCCGTTTATGATCACTTCTATTTTCTATACGTACATCCCATATAAGTGCCTTGTCTCCAATAGGTATACTCATCTTCTGACTTGCATAGATACCCTTGTACTCGCACTCATAGGTTGTGACTGACATGCCATGCCTTGCAGTGTACCTCGCCTTATCAAGAGGCTTACCTACAGGCTGCCAGGATATGGACCAGAAGTCGCCATCTTGCCTGTCCCTTATATAGATATAGTCACCGGGCCTGTCCATGGGAACTGCATTGCCGCGAAATCTTGTGATCCTGTGATATTCCGGAGAATTATAAAAAAGATATCCGCCTGCAGTATGATTTACTACAGCGCACATATCTTCCACTCCCAGATAGTTGGTCCACGATACCGGAAGATCAACTCTTTCTATAACGTACTCATTGTTATTAGTGTCAAAATGCCCGTATCTCATATATTATCCCCACTTTTTACGAAATATAGTTTTTGCTACCTTAAGTGTAAAATTACGGGCATAAAAAAGAATGTCTATTCTTGGCTATTTGAAATTCAAATGCCAAGAATAGACATTCTGATATTACCAGACACTAATATTTTTATTCGCATTTGGTGATACTGTACCGTCCAATTTGGAAGCTTGAGTATTTTATATATAAAGCGCGCTGTCATACTCAAATGTTCTTAAGAACTTCCTTGCACGCTCTGTCTTAGGCTCTTTAAAAAATCCCTTAACATCCTCTGCCTCTTCAACGATCTCCCCGTTATCGAAGAAAAGGATCCTGTCTGCAACAGCCTCTGCAAAGCTCATCTCATGAGTTACTATAAGCATTGTCGAGCCTGACTTTGCAAGTCTTAGCATTGTTTCAAGTACCTCGTGAACCATCTCAGGATCAAGAGCCGCTGTAACCTCGTCAAACAGTAGAACTTCCGGATGCATAAGAAGCGCTCTGACTATTGCAACTCGCTGCTTCTGACCGCCTGATAACTGGCGGGGGAAGTAGTCTTTTTTGTCAAGTAATCCAACTCTGTCTAAAAGCTCTGTAGCTTCCTTGACTACGTCTTCCTTTTTTCTCTTCTGAACTTTGGTAGGAGCAAGTGTCAGGTTATCGATCACAGACAGATGAGGAAAAAGTTCATAGGACTGGAACACCATTCCTATCTTCTGGCG
>JAEEGF010686600.1_pt1 | contig 46224 bp, 36 predicted proteins | sample 9134171 | NCBI WGS metagenome assembly JAEEGF01 (sample SAMN16246542, study PRJNA631951) | gut metagenome | biome: gut microbiome; feature: rumen; material: AP-attached | host: Bos | place: Iran: Karaj | collected 2018-10
AGCGCTGTTCCTATGCCAAGCTCTGCCATATTAAGGATAGAAAGGACATTTCCATAAAGTGAATTAACTCCCAGAAGAGTCTCATCGAGATAGATGATAAACAGCTTACGGAGAATAAATGAAACCAGCGCAGTTGCTATCTGTCCTATATATCCAAATTTGATATTTCTTGTCGCAGAATTAACTCTACCCATTAAACAATCTTCCCGTCTTTATCCATCAAAATCCAGCCATCCCAGTAATCATGCATGATATCTGGTTCGCAGTGCTGATTATTACGCATGGTAAAGGTTCTGATAACCTCGTGATCCGCCCTCTTATTAAGTCTTGCTCCCCAGAAGCTGAAGGTCGAATTAGCGCAGATATTACCCCTGCAATGACTCATGAGCATAAGATCCTGTACGCTATCCTTACCAGTATTCCAGTCAATTATTGTGTACAGACTCTCATCCTTAAAGTTCTCTCTGGCATATTCATGATCACTTGTAAAAATGTAGAAATGCGTATCAGGATACTTGTCCATAAAGTATTTCATAGCACTCTCGTAATACTGCTCTGTGGCAATATTACCAAGCACCTTGAAATTCTCAGGATCAAGATAATCTCCCCTCCTGATATGAACACTTACAGAATTCTCTTTTTCCATTCTGGATGCCAGAACCATATTTCTCTGCTGAAGCTCTGGAATTGAATGCTCAGGAAATACAAACAATTCCCTAAGCTCTCCCATGATATCTCCATAGTATTTCTGACACGCAAAATAACCTTCGATATATTTGTCGTCCAGATCAAATATCTCCGGATGATACATCTCTTTTTCCAAAAAAATATTCTTGTTATCAGAGTCCTGTTTGCCGAGCTTGCGTCTGATCTTACCTGTGATCTTCTCCACGAAGCTCTGAGACAAAATAGCATCCAGTTCCTCCTGAGTTGCTACTTCATACGGAATATCCACAAAAAGAGGTAGTTCAAAATCTCTTTTAGCAAGCATCTTCTCCTGAACCCTAGGAGAAAACCATGAAAGATCAAGCTTGACATCCTTGCCCAAGCCTAGAAGCTTTCTATAAACTGAATACTGCTGCATTTGGTTTCCCAGGCCGCCTGCAATCTTAACTATAACCATTCCCCATACCCCCGGTACAATTTATTTATTATTTTCTGTCAAAATCCACTTATATGCCTTGATCATTGCATCCGGCTCTCTAATCTCCTGAACTGGCAGAACATAGTTCTCATATGTTCCAAACAGATCAGTCGCAATTCCTCTACTCTTAACAGAATAACCTATTACAAGTGTTGGTACTCCTGAGCTATATGCAGCAATAGTTGAATGGGTTCTTGCCCCTACAAAAAAACTGCACATTGAAATATAACCCTTAAGCTCCTGAGCTGGCGCATCCCCGATAAGCGTCACTCTCTTAGTATCCTTAAACTCCAGATAAAGCTCCTCAAGTGGTCTTCTATCGTCATTAGTCGGCCATACAACATGCGGAATAAGCGCAATGTTCTGGTCTGTTTCATCAAGAATATATTTGATGAAGTTCTTGTAATTCTCTATTGTTATGCCCGGAATGCTTTCCTTATCCTGAACCATAGGGCTTAAATTGATACCTACAGTCTTGCCAGGTAAAAAAGTCTTGGGCACAGTAACCTTGCTGGTCTCAAGCTCAAAGGCAGGATCTTTTCTAAGGACTATCTTATCATTTGAAATACCTGCATTTACGAGAGCTTCATAGGTAATTGACTCTCTGGCATAAATTGCAGAGTAAGCATCCAGATCCTTAACAAGCTCTTTGTCCTTAAGAGAATCTGGTTCAATGGAGCATCCCCACAGAACTGTCTCAAAGCCCTTTTTCCTGAATACATTATGCGCAAGGATAAGATCGCCTACCATGTCTGGATAGCAGTAGTTATCACCGCCAATGGATACAGCAAGTGGTGTTACATCCTTGTACTGCACTGCCAGCTTGTTATAAAGCGCAAAAGCATCCTTGTACTTGTATCTAAGAAACGACTCCCTATCACCACTTAACTTGCGATACACATAGTACATAATATGCGGAATTGTATCTCTGTCTATATGTCTGTCCTCTACAAGACGGCACAATCCATCCTTTTCAAGGCGTGACAGAGAATACTTGCGGTCCTCATCCACACTGTTAGAAACTACGATCACCGGAATATGTGTATCTACGCCAGCTTCCTGCCTTAATTTGGCAATCAGCTTGATCGTACTGTTAACAATAGCTTCGCAGCCGTGGTTACCGGAACCTGCATGCATATATAAAATTATTGGTCTGTTCAGATCCATACTCATCATTTTGCCCCTTTGTGTCTGGCATACATATCAATATAAAGCTTAGGACTTAATCTATAGATCATGACCTTAAGCTTGTGTCCTGCTGGAAGTCCTGCAAATGCTCCTCTGGTCTTAAGCGCGTGCTTGATCTGTTCTGTAACCATCTCTACAGCTTCATTATCGAGCTCAGCATCACGCTCCGCTCCCTGAGTTGCCACCTTACCAACTACAAGAAATGCTGTCAGTATCTGTGATACAGCCACTGATACAAAAGCATACGGAGAGATATTCTCTTTGACTTCTAATAGCTTATCCTCAGCCATTCTCCAGCATTTAATCTGGTCCAGATAACTCTTTTTGAAAGCCCTGTTCATGGCACTATTCTCATTTTCTGTATAAATGTAGTCGCCGTCAGCGATACATCTGATTCCACGCTTCTTATCAACATAAAGAGCGTAATCTATGAGGAATAACAGATCCTCTCCTATTGTAAGCCCATCTATAAACCTTACATTCCCTGACATAAGTGTTTCTCTGTCAAAGAGCTTGCCCCATACATGAGTATTCTCATGAAGGATAACATTCTCAATATACTGATATCCACTTATTTTATTGGTAACAGAATAATTATTAGTCTCGTCTACTAAAAGCGTACTCTCATCAGCATGCTTGATCATATTGGCAATCAGCCCGTCTTTTACCGCATCGTCCGAATCTACAAACACGATAAATCTTCCAACTGCTGCCTCTATACCAATATTTCTGGCTCTTGATACGCCGCCATTTTCTGTGTGTATAGCTCGTACCCTGCCTGATGCATCCTCGTGTGCAAGCTCGTCGCACAGCTCCCGGCTTCCATCTGTAGAACCATCATCAACCAGTATGATCTCAAGCTCACCCGGATCCAGGTCCTTCTGATTTAAGCAAGATAAGACACACCTTCTTAGTGTGTCTACTGCCTGATACACAGGAATTATGATACTTATTGTCTTGTTACCAGCTAAAGACATAAATTTTACGAGCTCCGATTAATATAAAGTCCATTCATCCCTTGGAACACCGTGAATAGTACCAAGGCCATAATGCTGCGCTGTAAAGAAATTGATCCAGAACTGCCAATCCTCCTGTATATCAACTTCATACGCAACAGTAAATCTATTCTCCCACTGAGGTCTTAACATAGGTGCCTGGACATTATCTTCGCCCCTTTGTCCCATCTCAGTCAGATATGCATCTCTTTCATCAAACTCTCTCTTGATCCTTGCAAGGTTAGCACCATCATCCACATACCCCAGCAGGAAAAGAGCTGCAAACACACTTACAATCGAAACAAGAACTCCCTGAAGGAGACGTTCCTTAGCTTCTGATAAGATTCCAATTCCCTGAGCAATGGCAGTCATCAAAAAGATGCTTGCTCCATAGTAGGACCTGAGTTCAGAAGATGGGATCATGATAAGTGCATAGCAGGTAGCTACAAATAATCCGCCAAAGAGTGCCACAATTTTGAGCTTTCCAGCCTGCTCTGAGTCTTTTCCAAAAAGAAACATTGTAAGGATGATAATAACTATAAATGCTGCAACCAGCACAAAATAATTATTTTTAACAGCAAGTGTTATCTTAAGAAACCTTGCCATAATCGCAAGGAAGCCTGTATGCTCCTCTTCTGTTACAGCAAGTCTTCCGTAGTTACCAGGAGCTATGATCATCATGGCGAAACCCACTAAGCTTCCAACAAGGCCTGCGATCATAAATGGCTTAACAAACTTAAAGCTCTTATTGCTAGTAATGTAATGATAAACCAGCTCGATCAGCATAAAGAGAATTAGTCCGCCTGAGGTATTCTCATTGCACCATCCAGCTGCTATTCCATATAAAAACATACCTATTGCAAATCCGATATTCTTGTTCTGATCCTTGATTCCACGTCTATACAGTGTCACAAAGCCCATGATAATTGTTGTTGTAAACAGATAGTTACAAGCTCCGTCTTCCCAGAAAACTGTATTAGCGATTGCAGGATCAAAGAACCACAGCATTGTAAGGATAAAACCATATACCCTTACATCGTATTCTCTTTTGGCATCAACATTGGCGTAGATAAGAAGTGATAAGATCACGAATACTATTCCAGCGATTACATTAAATACTCCCTTAACACCTATGAACAGGAATACTCTGAGTATTATGTGAGACACACTTCTACCGGTATGAGATATCCAGTGCTCAACCTCCTGTCCAAAAAGATCAAAGAAGTTTCCAGCCTTGGCAACCTCATCCATGTAGATTATGTCATCTGACATGTAAGGAGTCAGAAATTCATAAATAGTTACCGCAAGGAAAGCAACTAAAACCATTATGTAAAATAAAGTTTTCCTAGCCTTTAAAGACATTATTTTTGGTCATCCTTTCACTGATTGAACAAAGGTACACTCCAAATATCGGAAGCATGATATTTCTTCCGATGTAAACTGAAACAAAGGTCGCCTCGATAACTGTATAAATTGATAGTGACAACAGAAGAACTATGCTCCATGCATCTCTTCTCTTGTAACATATATAGATAAACACTATCACAAGAATACATATAATAGCAGTTGGTATTATTCCATACCAGTAAAATAGCCTTACCCAGCCCATATCAAAGTACTGTACAGAAGCCCTGTCAGAAAAAAGTTTCCAAGTCTCAAGTGCCCCTGAATGATGCTCATCGCCCCTATACAGATTCTGAATTCTGTTGTTCAAATTCTCATCGATAAAAATGATTATCTTGTAGTGCGGATAATGAAATTCATACCTGGGAACAAAACTGATAAATGCTCCCCATATAGAAAATGCCACACAAAATACTGGAGTTACAAGCCCTGTGAGGACATATATTATCTTTTTATTGCTCAAAACTGGCAGATATCTGATGATAATTGCCATAACTATAGTCAGAACTCCGATCAGAAAAGCAGTTCTCGATAGAGTAATCTTATACATGCCAAAAGTGATCGCAAGTAAAACAGCGAACATCCACAGCCTTGCTTTGCTGCCATAAATCCACAGCCACAGAAGCATAAGTGCAAATACGCAGCCCCAAAATGTATTGGGGTGACCAAAGCCAAAGACATACCTTAGCTCGTTGGCATCTCCTCGGCCATAATCAGTTGTAACCGCGATGCTTCCCAGTATTCCAAGCACTGACAAAAGTGCTATGCTGACAAACCCTACAAGGCTCACCCAGAAGGTCGCCTTCATAGTCTTGCCAAGATTGATATCCTTGGCTGCCATCATAAATGTAGCAAATCTAAGCAGTTCATTTCTACCTGTAATTCTGTAGCATACAAAGGTGAATATCCAGGTACATACTATGATCACCCATTCCTTTTTACTGTGACTTGTCACAAATACAGCAAGAAGCGTAAGTACGAAAGTTACTCTAAAGACATAACTCTCAAAGCCAAAATAAAGCTCACTCTTCTCGGCGATCATCAGTACCAGTTCTATCAAAAGAGCCAGATAAAAAAGCCTGTTCGCTATTATCTTTCTATTCTCGGTAGTCAGAAAGTCCATAACTAGTCTCTTATTTCCTAATCGTTCTAAGTATCTTGTGATATGCTTTTCGGCAGAATCTGCCGGCAGTGATATCAAGCTTGTGGTAGCATCTAGAGAGTGCGGTGATCCTAGGCATTACAAGATAGTCATATTCAGCAATATGATCTCGTAAGTACTGAGGATAAGTATCGTCAATCTCTACTCTCTCAAACCTTGCATTTCTGCCAAAGATATCCTGTCCCAGAACCAGTCTGTCCATGGTCTCAGCCAGGATTTCCCTGTCGTTATACTCCTGATGAGCTGCTGCCTTGACCTTAACACCAATACGCTCCACGGGATTAGTTTCTCCTCTTCCTCCCATGTAGCCAAAGTGCCAACCACCATCTTGTACTCTTACTGATCTCTCCTCAGTAACCTTAATCAGATCTCTGAGTCTTACAATACCCTCTTCTGGAATATTGTTAAGGCTTGTCACCTTTGTTCCAAGCCACTTTCTATCTGACCTTGCAATCTCAGGAAAGTCTCCTGTTATTGATAAAAGCTCACCTGATTTTTCCTCCATATTGAGGAATGCGTAGAAATTACGCTGAGCCAGATGATAAACCTTGGACTTATCAAACTGGGCTATTATCTTTTCCAAAACCTTGGGATTAGGAATCTCATCCACATCACCAAAGATAATAATGTCATCCTCTGTAGCGCCGACTTCTTCAAGGCCCTTCACGAGATGGTTCTTCTGAAAGTAGTCTCTCTCATGAGTCATGGAGAAATCTTTATCCTCAGAAACTACAACATAAGTGATCTTATCAAGATAATCCCTGAACAGCTCCTTGTTCTTTTCAAAGCAGAGCTCCTTGGGCTCACCAGAAAAAGTTGTTGTAGCCTCTTCGATAATAAACTTATCAACGTATGGATTTAATATATTGAGGCGAAGCTTTAATATGTCCACCTCGTTAAAAAATGGTACGCAGTCAATTACCATTATTCACATCCTCTTTCCAGCCAAGTATCTTCTTGACCGTGCTCTTAATACCAAACTTTGTAGCTGAACGCATCAGATCCCTATAAGGCTTATCTGAATTCATGAGGTCATATACAAATACGTCTCCCTCAGGCGCCCATTCAGGCAGCTCTTTGCCTGCATATTCCTGATAAAATGGCATAGCCATCATCTCTTTAAGATATCTGGCTATATCAGTTCTTCTGATTCCGGAATAAATAAGACTCTTAACAGCTATCGCACAGGTAAGAGTTTTTCTCTTATCAAGGATATCCCAGTATCCATCCCCGTCTCTATGCCATTTTTCTATATACTTATCAAACATCTTCCAGGCCTTAACCTGGTTATCCATGTATTCCCTATGAAAAGAACCAGTAAGCCCCGCTGAATTCTGATTATAATAATACAAAGCCTTGTCTATATAAACTATAGTCTCAGCCTTATCAATAAACTCTGCTGTCTGCAGAAGGTCTTCTCCGTGATTAAGTAAAAGCCCATCAAAGCTGTCAGTTTCTCTAATAAAATCTCTTCTGACTGCCTTATTCCACATAGCATTCAAAGCATCCGAGGAGCTCATGATATCATAGAAAACTCTTTTCTCTTCTCCCTGATAAACCTTGCCCTGATCAAATGGAAAAGAAAAAAGCTTACTGTTCCTATCTCTGGAATCTGCCGCATTATAGATTACCAGATCGAGTGTAATATCTCTTATCCCATATGAAGCTATGTTCTCTGATAACTTGGCAAAACAGTCTTCTGATAGCTCATCATCAGCATCAGCAAAAACAAGATAATCTCCGGTAGCAAGTTTCATTCCTTCAAGTCTTGCCCTGAAGGCGCCTATCTTACCAAAGTGATTAACCTTAATAAAATCATACTGCTCTGCATAACGATCACAGATCACAGCGCTGCCATCCTCTGAGCCATTCTCCACGAGAATAGCCTCCAGCTCATAGCCATTATTCCTTGCTGCGATCACAGGCTTAAGTGCGCCATCTATGTACTTTTCAGCATTATAAACTGGGATAATTACTGAAAATGTCATTGAACGTTATGCTCCTCTTTCCATTTCCTGGTTCTTCGCCAGAACAGGAGTGGTCTTATAGCCATCTTAATACGTTTCTTGGGGCTGTAGAATCTTGGATAGTTCTCATTCTCGCCCCACCATTTGTGGAAAGCAAAAGGCTCTATTCCCTTGTTCTCAGGAAGCGGATGCTCTCTTCCAAATAGAACCGCCTTTTCAAGCGGCGCCCACTTCATACCTGCTGCCTCCATTTCATTCTTGTGCATGCAGCAGATAAATATATCCTCGTTATAGAAATCATCATAGCCCTTTTCCCACAAAAGATTATGCGTCTTGGGGAAATCCATCAGTCTCTTGGATCTGATGGATACAGAGTTGCCTACACGGCAGATATTACCGTTACTGTCTCTGTAAGCGTAATCATTCTGAGGAAGTGGCCATGGTGAGCCTATATAGTCATAATCAAGGAACTCATCTCGCCAGTTCTCAGGATGAATGACGAATCCATCTGCATGAACTATGAGCGCATAATCAGTCTTGATATGGTCACCCAGTTCATAGGTCATCTTGTAATTAAATTTATCAATGTTATCAAGCTTGTCTGTATGACTGTATCTGATTCCCTTAGGCAAGAAAAGAGGTTTCTTGTCTGTAATGATAACAGCATCGCCAAACTCTATCCCCCTCATGCTATATTCCATAGCCTTTAAGGTCTCATATATATCTACGCTGGTCATAGCAACCAGAGTCACATTTGAAAGCTTGATCTTTTCTTTATTATCCATAAATAACTCAACAATCTGTCAGCCGTGAAATACTTTTATGATTCCAGTACGCCTCTCAAGACTTCTCCATATCTTTTTCATAAAGAACCAGCCATAGATTAGTCTTCTACGTATATTCTGAAAAAATGTCCTAACAGTACCTGGCCTTACGTTTCTTCTGGCATAGAGTCTTGAGCGCTTCTTGTATTCTTCAAGTTCCTTCCTGCATTCATCAGCAGAAAAGAGCTTGCCCTTCTTGTCCTGATAGGTTAAAAAGCTGTAAATATTCTGCTCAGAAGACCAGAAACCATCTGATACATTATGTCTTGCCCAGTATTTGGGAGCAATGGCATATTTGAGCTCTGTGCTAGACATTACAGGCATCAGTGAAAAAGAAGAATTGGACAATATCAGATATCTAGCATTCTTAATTGTCACGTAGTCCTTACCCATATCAAAGTGGTGACACTCATACTCAGGTAGTACCTTTTTAGCTGCTTCCTCATCCTCAGTGATGATCATAAATCTCATATTGGGATTTATCTTTTTCATATTCTCGATAGCATTGAGCCAGTAGCGTCTGTCCAAAAATAGTTCAGGGCAGCTTGTGTACTCTCCGCCTCGCATGTTGATTATACAAAGATCGTCGGCTGTGTACTCATAGGATTCAGCCTCTTCCCTGACGTGAAGCCATTCACGGATCTTATCTCGATACTTCTCAAAATATGACTGATCCTGCATATTACCATAAATAATCGTATTATCTTCTACTTCGAATAGCTTAGGATCAGCGCCACTTATATAACAGCCATGAGTCATGTCATGAACTGAATCACCAAGATAAAGCCTGTCATCCTGCTCATGATATATTTTGAAAGACTCCATTTCCTCTCTGGATATCTCTTTACCCATGTCAATATCCATGAAGTACATGCCCTTCTGAGAATGAAAGACATTTCCCACCTGTCCGGGATTGACGAAGCCAAAGTCTACTCCCTTTTCAAGGGCCAGGCATCTGGTAACTATATAGAAAAACAGCTGATTTCCCAGACCATACCCAGGAATAAACTCAGTTCCAATCATTTTAAATCTCCAAATAAAAACAAATATCTACAGAAACGATCACATATATATCTCTCTACCCTCAAGAGTAGTCTCGTTTATCTGCTCGTCCTTAACCTCATAGATAATGTCACAGTTAGCAATTGTATTAAGTCTGTGAGCAATGATAACCATTGTCTTCTTGCCGTGGAAGCCATTGATAGCCTCCATAACTGCTGCCTCTGTCTCATTATCAAGAGCACTTGTAGCCTCGTCGAATACCAGAATCTCAGGGTTGTGATAAAGAGCTCTGGCAATACCGATACGCTGTCTCTGACCTCCAGAAAGTCTTACTCCTCTGTCACCGATTGTGGTATCAAGTCCCTCAGGAAGGCTTCTTACGAAGTCAGCAAGCTGAGCTTCCTCCATAACCTCCCAGATTCTCTCATCACTGATTTGGTCTTCATCAATACCAAGTGCTATATTCTCTCTGATTGTCTCATCCACAAGATAGATTGACTGAGGAATATATCCAATCTGAGAAAGCCATGAATCATAATTACTAAAGATATTGGCACCATCACACAATATCTCTCCCCCCTGAACATGAAGAAGTCCCAGGAGAATATCCACGATAGTAGATTTTCCGGCACCAGATGGTCCCATGATACCTACCGATTTACCCTTAGGCACAACCATATTGGCCTTGGTAAAGATATTCCTGTCGGCATCTGGATATTTAAAGGAAATATCCTTAAGCTCGATCTTATCCTCAAGATGAAGTTCAGGGCCTGCAATTGCAGCTCTTTCTGCTCTCATAGCCTTGTCTGTCTTCATTGACTCTGTAAGATTCTCATAAACATAATCAAGAGAATACTGCTCGTAAGCAATCTCTGTAATATATGTGTTGATACGGTTTGCAGAAGGCATGATCCTCATAGCAGCCACACCAAAGGCCGTCAATTGTGGTATCAAAAGAGATGCATCTCCACCCCTTAATATATAAGTCAGGATGAAAAGAAGTACTGTTACCATGAACACAGTCTCGATCATCAATCTTGGAACACTGTTAAGCACTGCATAATCTCTGGCAATATCAGCTCCAACTTTTCCAGATTCATAATAGTTACGGATATAGAAATCCTGTCTGTTCAGGACTTTAACATCCTTAAGTCCGTAGATAGCCTGAAGTCTCCATCTGGCAATTCTTGACTGAGTCTCCTGATTGTGCCTTCCAATATCATTAAGTCTTGGCTTTAAGATCTTGACACTGATAAAGGTCATAACAAGAAGTACCAACACCATTAGCACAGTCATCTGCCAGTTGACAAATAACAGAACAACTCCAAGGCTCACTGAAACTACAAGCTCTGTTGAAAGAGAAAGGAGTGCCAGCACAAGTGAAAATACCCTAGGAATATCACTATCTGTAATACGAAATACTGTAGGAATATCAGCTCCAAGGTAATCCTCATAAGGTCTGTTGAGGAACTCTCTCATTACGCGGCTGATCATATCATTTCTGGCCCTTGCCACAAAGGTATTCTGCCTGTGTATCAGGAACAGCAGATAAGTATTTTTGATCACAAAGATTGCAATAAGTGAAACCAGAAGAACAACTGAAATCTTAAGGTCAGAGTCTATGCCTAAAGAATCTATGATCTCCTTGAGATATTCATGTTTATCTATAAACTCATGAAGTGTATTTGGAACTATGATGGTTGACACAACTGGAAGCATCATAGATACGCTCAGAGTTTCAAAAACACCACCAATCAGTATAAGGACAGCCAGTAAAACCAGCTGTCCCTTTTGCTTTTTATCAAATATATAACTAATTTTTCCAAGAAGTGACACCTTCTTGTTCTTACTACTGTTACTCATTACTTAATTCCTATCTGAATATTATATGGCTACCTTCTTCATCCTGGAGGTATAGATGTCGTCCATCTTACGGTTGTTGATCCACTTGGATGGAGCAATGACCATCTTACTAGGATTGTCGTTGAGCCATGTAGCCCACCAGCTAAATGAACTGTTGGCCATAATATGATGCTTACATCTGCTCATAAGCGTCATCTCAGCCAGATCAGTATTAGCATCCTCATCCAGGTCAACCACAAAGAAGTTAGGGCCTCTGAAGTGCTGCCTGCACCATTCCTTATCATCAGTGAAGATAAAGAATACTGCACTTGGATATTTTTTTCTTACTTCGTCAATTGCTGACTTGTAATACTTCTCTGTACAGATATTGTGAATATGAATATGCTCAGCATCCACATAGTCTGTTCTCCTGATATGAAGGCTTACAGACTCGCAGCATTCTATCTGCTGCAGAATAGTCCAGCTGACGCTGTCCTGCATGATATCCTGTGGTCTCTTCTCGAAAGCCTCGCGAAGCTCTCTCTCCACGTCCTCATCAGCAAAATACTTGTCACTCTGCCAGTAACCAACAAGATATGCATCCTCCACCTCGAGAATCCTTGGGTCAAAGATACCTGACTCCTCATCTATTCTGAAGGTCTTCCTGCCAGTAAGCTTTCTCCTGATCCTGCTAAAGATATCCATCTTGGAATCAGTAATCTTAACTACCTCTTCTCTGGTAGCCCTGTCATACTCAATGCCAAAGCGATGCAGAACAGGGACTCTGAGCTCATCACCAATAAAGCCGTTCACATCATCAATCTTGACCTCACGGCCGAGCTTTTTAAGCTGCCTATAAAGAGCGTACTGGAACATCTGATTGCCCATTCCGCCCTTAAGCTGAATAATTATCATAAACTAGTCACCCTCAAAAGAACTGAAAAAATCATAAACATACTATTCTGATTATACCCCACACGCGCATTCTGCACAATTATAGGATATTTGCTCCCTTATATTCAGTCTCATACCACTGCTGGAACATGAGAATGTACCAAATCTGGATTCTGTAGATTCCCTTTTCAGTGAAATCTTTCCAGATTTTTCTAACTATCTGTGGATTAAGTATTCCCTGCGCTTTCAACTTCTCTTCAGACAAAAGACCTTCTGCCCAGCCTCTGAGTTCTGGCTCAAGAAGCCATTTCTCAATAGGAATAGCAAATCCCTTTTTAGGTCTCTCCATCATTTCCTGTGGCACATATTTGTACAGAACATCTCGAAGAACAAGTTTGCCTCTTCCATCCTGTCTGAGGTACTCAGTAGGAAGTGTCCATGCAAACTCAACAACATCCCTGTCTAGCATAGGTACTCTTGTTTCAAGAGATACTGCCATGGCAGTCCTGTCAACCTTGACCAGAATATCATCTGGATGGTATACCAGCATATCCATCAGCATACACTCGTGATTAACTTCACTCATGTAGTCGTTAGGAAGCTCTGTATATTTGTAAGGAATATTGCCGTTTGTAAGGGCAATCTGTGGAGTTATAGGATCTGTCTCATGCTCCATTCTGTGAAGATCGCATGGTCCCTTAGCTCCAAGAAGTGTTCCCTTTATCCTGTAGATCTCTTTTTTCGCAAGAGGACTGTGAAGCACAAGTGCACTTACAGGCTTTCTGATCCAGTATGGGAAACCGTGCATCTTTCCCCAGATCCTGCTGATAGAATCATAGGATGTATATCCACAGAACAGCTCATCTCCCGCATCTCCAGAAAGAGATACTGTAACATGCTGTCTTGTCATCTTACTTACAAGGTAAGTTGGAATCTGTGAAGAATCCGCAAAAGGCTCGCCGAACATTCTGGCCAGCTCTGGGATAACCGCCTTGGAATCCTTCTCAGTTATGTACTGCTCAGTATGAGTAGTTCCAAGGTGCCTTGCTATCTCTGCTGCAATGTGCGCTTCGTTATAAGCCTCATCCTCCATACCAATGGTGAAGGTTCTGACCTTACCAGGCGCAAGCTCCTGCATGAGAGATACGATTGTGCTACTGTCGATTCCGGCTGACAGAAATGCTCCTACAGGAACATCAGCAACCATCTGATCTCTGATAGAGTCCTTAAGAAGTCTTTCCAGCTCATCTGCAGCTTCCTGTCTTGAGCCAGTAAAAAGATTGTTCTGGCCCTTTGTTGCAACTTCCTTCATTGACCAGTAGGTCTCAGCCTTAGCCTCAAGAGTATCAATATTTACAGTGAGTATTGTACCTGCTTCAAGCTTGTTTATTCCCTTGTAGATAGAATATGGAGCAGGGATATATCCTTCTGTAAAATATATATCAAGTACATCAGTATTTATCTCATTGTCAAAGCCATCTACTACTCTAAGGCACCCTATATCAGATGCGAAGGCAAAAGAGCCAGCTACCTTTCCGTAGTACAAAGGCTTCTCACCAACACGATCTCTTGCAAGAGTAACAGTATTGGTAGCCTTGTCATAAACTGCGATTCCAAACATGCCCTTACTACAGGACAGTGCTTCCTTGATTCCATAGTATTCTATAGCCTCAAGTAAGACCTCAGTATCAGAGGTTCCTCTGAATTTATCAACCTTGCCCTCGTTTATAAGGCGCTCTTTTAGAACTCTGTTATTGTAGATCTCGCCATTGTACACCATGACAAGTCTGCCACTGTGCGAAACCATTGGCTGCGCACCATTTGCAGAAAGATCAAGGATAGAAAGTCTCCTGTGACCAAGAGCCACCTTTCCATCATCACTTATGAAAACGCCCTCAGCATCAGGTCCTCTGTGGAGCATTCTCTCATTCATCTTATGTATGTTTTCTCTGGCATCCTTCTTGTACTGAAGAAGTCCTGCTATTCCGCACATATGTTATCCTCTTTAATCCAGCAAACCATTGTAGTCGAAAGTTTTAAGATAGTTCTTTTCCTGATCACAATAATCATCCACGTTGTCAGCTGTGATCCTGCCATACTGAATATACTGATCAGCTGCTGCGTTCTCGCCCTCAGCTATTATTTTCATGACATAGTCATTGATCTCCGGGCTATAGTGAGCTACATCCCTGTAATTATCAATGTTAGTAGTGATATCTGTAAAAAGAGTGAAGCTATAGATGTGAATATTATCACATTCCAGCATCTGATCTATGGCAGCTCTTTTGTAAAAGAGCATCTGATCAAGAGTCCCCTCACTTCTAAGCCCTCCCCAGTAAGCCATTGAATATGGCGGGAAGAAATAAAGATAAGTTGTCTCAGGGTGTTGTCTTGCAAGAGCTACTACGTTCTGCTCCATGTTGCCAGCAAGAATCTCCATAGCTTCTGCTGTCGGCTCTAAAGCCTCACCCTCCGTAAACTCCTCTATGCCCTGTAAAACCACATCTTTACTGAATGTATTCTGATCTCCAGTATAACTGTAATCATCAAAGCTTGTAAATCCGCCAGCTGCGCCTCTTAAGTATCTGATGACCACAGGTAATGTATAGTTTATTATAACATCTCTGTTGAGAAGATACTTGACGTCGTCAAATGGATTACTGTTAGTAAGCCATACCGGGTATTCACCCATATCTGTTCTGATCTCATCCTTATCGACTATGAGAAGTGAATAATCAAGGGGTCTTAGCACATTCACAAGGTTATGTCCTGACTTGTAGGCAACCTTCAGGTCATCGTTAAGCTCCTTGTAGGTTGCACCTGAGTAGGACACCTTGATGGAATTAGTTCCCATCAGCTCATCCCAAAGAGAGCTCTTGAAGTTCTCTGCCATTGAGGTTCCTATGATCATGCTGTCATAGTCAAAGAATCTGGTGATACCGTCGTTCTGTGATCTCTGCTCATAGAGTTCATAGTAAAACTTACTATTGGGCTTTCTGTAGTGAAAGAAAGGATCAACATAATAGACAGTTCCGGCAAAGCCCAGAAATGCCACTAATATCAGTATTAAGCTGGTGATAAAAAACTTTTTTCCTGACATATAATCCTCTGATCAAAAGTTAAAATACAAGAACTGCGATACTTTGCCAAGTGACAAAACGCAGATAACAAACAAAATGCAAGTGCTGACAAGATTCCAGGCATTCTTTTTCTTGGCACTCTCATAGTTGTTAGGAAAGCATGTAACAAGCAAAAGCGCTGACAGCATGATTACTGCTGTACAGAAAACAAGTGTCTGATGCTCTGTTGGATTAGCTCCTACAAGCGCAAAAAGATATCTTATCTTAGGAATCCTAAAGAATTCCAAAACCTCGTCGCCAACGAAATAATATGGCACAAAGAGTCTTGTCACAAGCTCTTTAAACTGCCTGATACTGTCTGCTCTAAATAGCATCCATGTGATATTAATGAACACAAAGGTCACGCACCACTGAACTACCTTAAGCGCAAATAGCCATGCTCTTCCAGTTCTGAGTCTCTCTAAACACTCACAAACCTTGACGTATATTCCATGTGTCAGCTTGTTAAAGCACTGTCCAATACCGTGGATAACTCCCCACAGAATAAATGTCCAGTTAGCACCATGCCACAGTCCGCTTATGAGAAATACTATCATTACGTTGATATAGGCACGGAGCTTACCCTTTCTGTTACCACCAAGAGGAATGTAGATATAGGTCGTAAGGAATCTGGTGAGAGTCATATGCCATCTCTTCCAGAAATCAGCCACTGAAAGAGCCTTATACGGCGAATTGAAATTCATCGGAATCTTGAAGTTGAACATAGCTCCAAGTCCAGTCGCCATATCACTGTAACCGCTAAAGTCAAAGTATATCTGGAAGGTATATGCCAGCATCACTATCATGATCTCTCTAGGCGCAAGGGCATTTTCACCCGATACATAAAGAGCCGCTCTGGCATATCCATAATCAACTGCACTTCCGAAGGTGTCAGCTATCAGTATCTTTTTGGCAAGACCTCTCGTGAACATGATAAATCCATCTGAAAGATTGTCGAAATTAACCTTCCACTTGGACTTATCCCTGAACTGAGGAATGAGCTCTGAGTGAAGGACAATAGGTCCTGCAACAAGCTGCGGAAAAAATGAGACAAAAAGAGCATAGTCAAGGAAAGAATAATCCTTGGTCTCGCCCTTGTAAGAATCAACCATAAAGGATATCTGCTGGAAAGTGAAAAAGCTTATTCCAAGAGGAAGTACAATGTTCCTCATAACGAAATCAGTCCTGAACACGGCATTAATGTTACTCAAAAAGAAGTCATAGTATTTAAAGTAAAAAATCAGCGCAACATTAAATACTATGCCAGTCCAAAGTAATCTCTTCCTATTCAGTTCCCCCGTGCTGGCCATTCCCTTAGATACCAGAAAGTTAACACAAATACTCACACAGATTATGGCAAGATAAGATACATTGAAATATCCGTAGAACCAAAGGCTCATTCCCAAGAGGAACGCCTTGGCAAGTTTATCTTTGCCAAAGTGATGCAATGTATAATACAGTATCAGGGCAATTGGCAGAAAGCACAGTATAAAGATATAAGAATTAAACTGCATTAAGCCTTTCCCTTTTTCTTCTTATCGAGTATCGATTCAAAATACTCTTCCCACATTTTATTAACAACATCAGGACTGAATTTCTCCTGAACATAAATTGCATTCTGAGATAATTTATCTGCAAGCTCTTTGTTCTTGATAAGGCGCAATATTGCCATCTTCATAGCATCCTTATCCTTAACAGGAACAAGAAGCCCGTTTACCCCGTCAGTTATGAGATCCTTTGGACCTCCGCAGGGACAATCAGTAGATATACATGGAAGCCCCAGACTCATAGCTTCTATAAGTGAATTAGGCATTCCTTCCTGACTCGATGCCAGAACAAACATTGAAGCCTTTTCAATATGCTCAGCAACATGGCTTACATTTCCTGCAAACTCAATACTGGAGCCGATTTCAAGAGAAACAGCCAATCTCTGTAATTTGAGCCTGTCAGGGCCATCTCCATATAGTTTTAATTTATAGTCACTGTAGCCTTCCTTTACTATCTCTGAGAAGGCCTCCATGACCATGGCCTGATTCTTGTTCTCATCAAGCCTTCCCACCATTACGATGCTATTTTCCCTCTCTCCACAATATCTTTTTCTGATAAAGGAAGGATTGACGGAATTAGGAAGTATAGTGCATTTCCTCCTGATATAAGCGGGGAAAAACTTCCTGGCATCAGTTGTCTGCACAACAATACCTGCTGCCTTACCAAAGGTAGCCAGCATTCCTGCTCTAAGCGCTCTGCTGTCGTATTCCATATACGGATCAGCTCTTACTGATACAACAACCTTGATATCTTCTCTGGTAGCTGTTGAAAGAGCCATAATATTATTCTTGCCAATAAAGCTCAGAACAATATCGGGCTTAAGTTCCCTCCAGATCTTTCTGAGTTTTTCCTTTCGAAGTCCCAGATTAGCTGCCCTGCTCTTTTGTTCTTCCTTTAAAAGAGCTGAGAACACTCTTCTGATGCCGCCTTTTTCGCCACCGGTTAAGTCAACCCATACAGGGTTTTCCTCAGTGTCACAGGCAAGTGTTCCGCCATCTGCTCCAGCTGGAACCACTTTCCAGGCAGCATGTTCAACCTGGTACTCTTCCTTGGCAAGGTATGTGGTAACTAGTGTCACCTTGTGTCCCTGACTATAGAAGTATTCTGCCAGATTGACCATGACTCTTTCAGCTCCGCCCTTCTGGAGGGAGCCAATATACATGGCTATATGCATTTTTCTCGTATTGTCATCATGCTTCATAGAATATGATAGTTGTACCATTGCTGGAAGATGTAGAAGGACCATGCAATCTTGCTGAAGTTAGCGCCTGTTGCCGGGCCTGCATCTCCGTTAACCACGTAGTTGTTGATAAATCTTGATACATAATCAGGATCAAATACACCCTGTTTCTTCAGGAATGAAGTACTGCTGTAATCAAGCAGCTGCTCGCGAAGCGGCCCTCTCAGCCACTGATCCATAGGAACTCCAAAACCAGTCTTAGGTCTGTCCAAAAGCTCTTTTGGAATATAGTCATAAGCAATATCCTTGAGAATATGCTTCTTGTCACCGTTATTATACTTAAACTTATGAGGTATTCTGAAGGAATACTCCATAACAGCTGTATCCATGATAGGGCATCTGGCTTCAAGTGAATACTTCATGGAAGCTCTGTCCATCTTGACCAGAATATCCTCAGGAAGATAGGTGTCCATATCAAGGAGCATCCTTCTAACCTGGAAATTGGATACGTTATAGATGGACTCCATAGGATACAGAACCGGCGCTATATTGTCCCTGTTGTTATAATCTGTCGCAAGATACTCAGCTGCGGACATAGGAACATCCAGTGTTTCCTGTCCTGTAATAAAGGCATGAGATGCTCTCACATAACCTTCAGATACAAGCTGAGTCTTGGTCTCAGGGTCTCTGTTACCAGCAACAACCTTGACTCTGAATGGCATCTTATCAAGGAGCTTACCTCCAGGAATAGGTATCTGACCGATTCCATTTACAATGGCACCTGGAATCTCCAATAACTGTGCCTGTCTTACATTCTCATAAATATTATATCCGCAGAAAAACTCATCTCCGCCATCGCCAGAAAGAGCTACTGTAACATCCTTCTTGGCAAGCTTACTAACTAGCATTGATGGAATCTCTGAGTTATCAGCAAAAGGCTCATCGTAGTACTGAGGAATACTGCTGACAAGATCAAACATTTCCTTCTCAGTGATGTACAACTCTGTGTGGTCTGTTCCAAGGTGAGCTGCCACCTCTTTGGCATAGGCTGCTTCGTTGTACTGAGGAACGTCAAAGCCTATACAGAAGGTCTTCACAGGCTTGTCTGATAATTCCTGAGCAATAGCAGTTACAAGTGAAGAGTCATAACCACCTGAAAGGAATGTTCCAAGAGGTACATCAGCGATCATTCTGCCTGCTACTGAGTGTCTGAGGCGCTGCTTAAGTCCCTCTTTGGCCTCCTCATAGCTTGTTACAGGATTAGCGCTTTCTCTTGCGTAAACCTCCTTAACATCCCAGTACTTCCACTTCTTGATACTGCCGTTTCTGAATTTAAGGATAGTTCCAGCTTCGAGCTTGTAAACATCCTTAAAGATAGTGTCTGGTGCTGAAATATACTGATTATACAGATATCTTGGAAGGAGCTGTCTTCTGATTTCGCCCTTAAATCCAGGGCACTTCATGATTGGCTTAAGCTCTGAGCCAAACACAATATTTCCGTTATCAAGCCAGTAAAAGAGAGGTTTTTTACCAATTCTATCTCTTATAAGATAAACATCCTGAGTCTCTCTGTCATAAATTGCGATGGCAAACATACCATGGATATGGTCCACCATCTGAATGCCCCATCTCATATAAGCTGCGATGATAACCTCTGTATCACAAGTAGACTTATATGGATAGCCATTAAGCTCTTCCTTGAGTTCAAGGAAGTTATATATTTCTCCGTTAAAGACAATTGAAATACGGCCATTTGCTGAATGCATTGGCTGATGTCCAAGAGGTGACAGATCCAGAATGGAAAGTCTCCTCTGCGCAAGACCTATGCTATATCCATCTGTACCCTCATATATAGCAATTCCACTATCATTAGGGCCACGATGATACATAGTGTCATTCATGATTCTCAAATCATCTTCTGATATTCTCTTTTTAGATATATATCCGCAAATTCCGCACATGTACTATTTTTGCTCCAATATTATTTGCTGGTAACCTTCTCAAGATAGTTTTTCCACTGTTCAAAGATTGCATCTATGCTGGCTATCTGTTCAATCTCTTTGGCCTTCTGTCCCATTTTATCCGCCAGCTCTTTATTCTCAATAAGAGTGTTCATCCTGTCTGCCAGAGCATCCTCATCCCCAACAGGGATAAGAAAACCATTCTCACCATCTCTGATGACAGCAGCTGGGCCACCACAAGGGCAGTCAGTTGCTACAACCGGCATTCCCATAGCCATGGCTTCCAGAAGTGAGTTAGGCATTCCCTCATAGTCTGAAGAATATGCATAAATCTCACCCTTAGGGATTTCCTCATCAAGAGTACTGCAAGGACCCATGAGATGAACAAAGCTCTCTGCATTGTTGTCTGCTATAATTTTCTCCAGAATCTCCTTGGTTCCATCAAGTGAATCTGGTCCGTAAATTTTGAGCTCATAATCAGGGTGTTTGTCATGCACCTTAAGGAATGCTCTGACAAGCATTGGCTGATTCTTAAAATCCACAAGTCTTGCGTGATGAACTACGCATTTATCTGGTGTCTTACTCCTACTAACCGCAAAATATTTGGGATTAATAGGATTAATAATTATAGTGGAATTATCCTGTAAATATGGTTTAAAGAATTCTCTCTGCTCCTGAGTCTGGAAAACACATCCAGCAGCCTTAGGAAACAGCCATTTGATCTGAATCGTATCAGAAAAGGCATCGTAATACCCTATAGGATTGATTCGAACAGAAACAACAACTGGTATTTTACTATTCCCTGCTGCCATGAGGGCTCTGTAGTTGGCCCTGTGTGCAAAAGCAACGAGAACATCTGGCTGATACTCTTTGACAAATTCTTTGAGATATTTAACTCGCAAGAGGAACTTAGTCACTCTGCTCTTTTTCTCATCGCCCTCGCGAAGTCCAACGTGAACTCTTGTCACTCTCTCATCAAGCTCGAATTCGTTCTCATCGTACCACTCTGTGGCAACATATACTTTTATTCCCTCCTGTGCAAAACGGTTCGCAAGGTTGGAAACAACCCTCTCTGCACCGCCCTGACAGAGGCAGTTCAAATGAAATGCAATAGACTTCATAAATAAGTGATCCTATTCATACCTTCTGAGTATCTCATGGATACTGTCTCTGTATTTATCAGGAGTATATAGTAATGCTCGCTCATACGCCTTACTACTATAATACTCTCGCTTGTCGCCCCTCTCAAGTAAGCTGCAGATGGCATCAGCAAGGACTCTCTCGCCATCAGTAATATGATCAGGATCCATATCCACATTCTCGTCCATATCCGGTACAAGAATGCCATACTCTCCTTCTATAGTAACATCTGTTGATGCTCCATCTGGTTTCTCAGAAAGAAGCTTGTTATATTCCTCATCTGAAAGAAGAATCTCTCTTGGTCCTGTCTTACAATCAGCTGAGATAACCGGCATCTCCATAGCCATAGCCTCAAGTACGGCATTAGGAAAGCCCTCGTGATTGGAGCTGCATACATAGATATCTCCAAGAGCCACATATGGAAATGGATTCTTCCTTACGCCTGGAAACTGCGCTTTGCCTTCTACTCCAAGCTTTTTGGCAAGCTCTTCATAAGCGCTCCAGTCTCCTGCCCCAAGTACAATAAGTCTTGCCTCAGGATGCTTCTTATACACAAGTGAAAAAGCCTTAAGCAGATGCCACATTCCCTTTATGTAATCATTTCTGCCCATTGTAGCAATGACCTTAACGTCCTGTCCTTCAAATGGGTAATCTGAAACTTCTTCGCTGGCCTTTTTCTCTACATCTATCACATCAAGTGGATTGTAGATAAAAGAACTCTTATCGTAGCCATAGTCATCTAAGAGCTGTCTCATGATTTCTCTTGAACAGGACAAAACCTGATCAGACTTTTTGCAAAAGAGCTTAACCTGATCTGGTCTTTCCATATCAGTCTGACACCTCAGTCCTGTCAGAACCTTTTCTTTTCCTTTGGACAGAACATTCACATAATTGGCTGAGCTTCCAAAGCTATAGGAAATATCTATATTAAGCTCTTTCTTTTTCTTTTTAACCTTGGCTATGCGCCTCAATATGTTAATAACCTTGTTGACAATGCCTTTTTTGGCAGGCACATCTATGTCCACAATATTAAGCCCTGTAATATCATAATTGATATCCTTAGAGCTGAAGATAAGAACATATACGTTATAATACTGCTGCATCAGTCTCGCAGTAGCTACACATACTCGCTCAAAACCGCCCTGATGGAGCATGGGCACCATGAGCATCAGATTCTTTTTGGTGGCATCCATTAAAAATGTCCTCTTTCATAGAAAAAGCCCATTAATTTGGCCTGAGCTTTTACATCAAAGCCTGCTGCTCTCAACTTATTCTGTATGTAGTCAGATGACTGAGAACGGTCACCGATTGAATACTCAATGGCTCTGTGCAGTTCTCTTTCTGCCTTGGGAACATTGACCTTTTCAAAGCCGGTTCCTTCATCAAGAAGGTCAAAGTCAGGCATATCCTCTGTTTCAAATATGCTCTCTGGTCTCTCACCTGCTATAGCTGTAAGTGTCTTATTGAGCTTGATCTCTTCCTGAAGAGCATCGCTGTGATAATCCTCATGGAAAAGAAGATCATCCAATATCTTCCTTGCCCAGTCTCTTGGCTCTGAGTTGATACTGCGCATAGATACAAGCTCTGTTGCATTTACTTCCGGAGTGACAGCATCTGACACAAGACACTGAAGTCCTGCTGCCTGAGCTTCTACAACGCTTCCTGGAAGTCCCTCATATCTGGAAGGGAAGCAGAAATAGTCCATAGCCTGGTAATACTCACTGGCATTACTCTTATTTCCTGCAAAGATACAACGGTCATATATGTGAAGCCTGTCAGCAAGCTTCTTCATGTCATCAAATAAAGGTCCCTTACCCAGCATCAAAAGCCTTACACGCATGCCATGAAGCATACTGTACTGGTTAAGGTCATCATTATCAAGAATCCTGCATACCTGCGCAAAAACATTAAGAAGGAACTCATGGTTCTTGGCATACCTGAAACTTCCAACATGTCCAATAACCAGCGCATTGCTAACTCCAAGCTCTTTTCTTATCTTGTCTCTGACAGCCTCGTTATAAGCAAAGTGGCCCAGATCAATTGCGTTAGGAATTATCCTTACATTGCCTGCATTGACCATATCCTTGCCAAATACTGATATTCCGGCTTCTCTTGAACACGCGAAGTTATAATCAGTAAGTCCTTCTCTCTGAAGAGGAGCCCTGAAGATCTTGGTGGCAATTCCTTTGACACCATTATCTACTCCTGCGCTTCTGGCATGAGCAATACAGATTGGAATTCCAGACTTTCTGGCAATAGGAAGATAAATAGCTGCAGTACTTGTCATGTGTCCCTGAACCATCTTCCATTCACCCTGATGCTCCTTGAACACCCTCTTAAGTGCAGCTTTATATTCTACAAGATTTGTTCCAACAAACTTAGGGACGCAGAAAATTCTGCCTCCCAGCTTTTTAACGCTATTATCAAAATAGTCCGGCTCCCTGACTGCCATAAGTTCATCAGAAGTCGGACTTTTTTTACCTGTTTTTTCTGGCGAGTAGTGTACTAGGAAATCAAATTGTATCTTATCCCTGTCCATATTGCGATAGAGATCAATGATACGGCACTCTGCTCCACCAACGCCAAGTCCCCCTAATACGTGGAGTATACGTATTTGTCCATACCCGTATTCCATATGATCCACCCTTATTTCTTAGAAAGGTTCCTCTTTAATCTGACTGCGAGATATTTAGCCTTGGCAGTCATATATTCCTGGGCTTCTTCCTTAAGCCCACGCATTTTAGCATCGTAATGCAAAAACTCGTCATAGGATACCACATCTGCTCTGTCAAACAGCTTATCAAGATTATCAAAATCCCTGTTGGACATGGTTGCTGCATGGTATACAAATGTTACGATTCCCTCTTCCTTGCTGGAAAGAGTCTTGGATTTGCTGATAGAAATAGGATAAAAAATCATTCCTTCCCTTTCATATGGGTGGATTCCAAATCCGTCAGTAATCCTGTAAAAACCATTTACCTTAAGAGCTTTCAGAGTGTTCTTGTCAAAAGAGTGTGATGGCGCCATAAAGAAGTCTGTGATGATTCCATGACTCTTTAAGATGCGCTTCCCCTCTCTGATCATCTCATCCTGTCGGGGATAAGGAACGCCTGCAAACTCTGACTTGTCTCCAATAGGAAACATTCCAGGTTCCCTGGTAGTATATACATGATTATATCCATGCATGGCTACTACCCAGCCTTGCTGCTGGAGGCCTCTGATGTACTCCCAGAAGTCCTCTCTGGGTGCACTCTTTTTTAATTTCTTATCCTGATTATCAGGCACCACACCTATCAAGGGTTTGATCCCGTGCTTGTCCAGAATCGCCTTGAATTTGTAGAACTTTTCAAAGTCCATATCTGGTGTGATGTCATCCATTCTAATAGTTATCTTCATAAATTCTCTTTATACCATTCAATAGCCAGTTCGATTCCAGCCTTGAAATCATAAGATGGGTCATAGCCAAGATTCTGTCTAGCCTTAGAAATATCAGCGTTAGAATCTCTGATATCACCAGCACGAGGTGGTCCAAAGATAGGCTCTACGTCCATTCCAAGTGCGCCTGTAAGGTGATGATATACATCTATAAGGAATTCTCTTCCGCCTGCACCGATATTGTAAGCTTCACCAGCTGCCTCAGAAGAAGCAAGGCATGCGCGAAGGTTACCTTCGATAACATTATCAACGTATGTAAAGTCTCTTGACTGCTTACCATCGCCATTGATAGTTGGTGTCTCGCCATTCATGAGCTGACGAAGGAACTTAGGAATAACGGCTGCATATGCACCATTAGGATCCTGTCTTCTACCGAATACATTGAAGTATCTAAGTCCATAGGTATCAAGACCATAGAGCTTCTTGTAAAGCTTACCGTACTCTTCATCAGTCTTCTTGGTAAGAGCATATGGTGAAAGAACATTTCCTTCCTGACCTTCCTTCTTAGGAAGAACAGTAGAATCTCCGTAAACAGATGAGCTTGAAGCATATACGAACTTCTTAACTCCGTTCTGTCTTGATGCTTCCATCATGTTAAGAGTTCCTCTGATATTGATCTCCTCGTACAAAAGAGGCATCTCGATACTTCTAGGAACACTTCCCCAGGCTGCTTCATTAAGAACATAGTCAACGCCCTTAGTAGCTTCCATACATGCATCAAGATCTCTGATGTCCTTCTCGATGAATGTGAAATTAGGATTGCTCATGAAAGGCTGAATATTCTCAATATGTCCTGTTGAGAGGTTATCCATACATCTTACTGTATAGCCCATCTCAAGAAGAGCCTCACATATATTAGAACCGATAAAGCCAGCTCCGCCAGTTACAAGGAAGACAGAGCCTTCCGGAAATTTTAAATCTCTAAAACCCATTGTAATTCTCCTTAAAACACATATGATATACGCATGACTCCTCCTAGAAGCCTTATATCATATTACAGTCTCCAGTAATCAAACTCAGGAGCCTTGTAATCCTCAAGGTTGTACATTCCCTTAAGATCCATGAATACCTTAACCTTGTTCTCCTTGTTAAAGAACTTAGCGATATCTGCAGGCTTGTAGTCCTTGAAGTCCTCATGAGCAACAGCCATGATAACTGCATCCATATCCTTAACGTCATCAAGTGAATCGAATTCAATGCCGTAAAGTCTCTTAGCCTCATCTGAATCTGCCTGAGGATCAACTACTACTGGCTTGATTCCGTACTCACCGAGCTCGTTGTAGATATCGATGATCTTGGTATTACGTGTATCTGGGCAGTTCTCCTTGAATGTGAATCCCAGGATTGCTACCTTAGCATTCTTAACTGCTACATCTGCTGCGATAAGTCTCTTAACGCATGCCTCTGCAATATACTTACCCATGTCATCATTGATACGACGACCTGAGAGAATGATCTGTGAGTGGTAACCGAGCTCCTCAGCCTTGTATGTAAGGTAATATGGATCAACACCGATACAGTGTCCTCCTACAAGACCTGGTCTGAATGGAAGGAAGTTCCACTTTGTTCCAGCTGCCTCAAGAACGCTCTTTGTATCAATTCCCATCTTGTTGAAGATGATTGAAAGCTCGTTCATGAAAGCGATATTGATATCACGCTGTGAGTTCTCGATAACCTTGGCAGCCTCAGCAACCTTGATTGACTGAGCCTTATATACGCCTGCAAGTGCTACAAGACTGTAAACATTTGCAACCTCTTCAAGAGTCTCTTCATCCATACCAGAAACAATCTTGGTAATTGTATCAAGTCTGTGTACCTTGTCACCTGGGTTGATACGCTCTGGTGAATATCCAACCTTGAAGTCTACGCCACACTTAAGGCCTGACTCCTGCTCAAGGATAGGAACGCATACATCCTCTGTAACACCAGGATATACTGTTGACTCGTATACTACGATTGATCCCTTTGTAAGGTACTTACCAAGTGTATGGCTTGCTCCCTCAACTGGTGAAAGATCAGGAGTATGATCGTCATTAACAGGTGTAGGAACTGCTACAACGTGGAATTTACACTCCTTAAGCTTCTCAGGATCTGCTGTAAACTCTACAGTTGTCTCCTTGATAGCATCATCACCAACTTCTCTTGTTGGGTCGATTCCTCTCTTGTACATGTCAACCTTGGCAGCATTGAAATCATAACCTACTACCTTGATCTTCTTGGCATAAGCTACGGCGATTGGCATTCCAACATAGCCAAGTCCAACTAATGACAGCTTCTCTTCTCCAGCAAGGAGCTTTTCATATAAACTCATAATATTTCCTCCGAAATAAAAGTGTCTTTTTTCACATACTCCAATATTATACTACGTATGTCAAATTTCCTGCATATATGCATTAACAACCGCATTTCTGTCAAAATGCTCTTCTACCCATTTACGTCCGGCAAGACCCATCTTTTGTCTGCTCAAAAAATCCAGCGACATAAATCTGTCCAACGCTTCATAGAGAGCTTCCTTGTCCCTTGACTTGAATAAAAAGCCTGACACATCTCTGTTGACAACTTCCCTGCATCCACTGATGTCTGAAGCAATAACTGGTCTTCCAGTAGCAGCAGCCTCCATCAGTACATTGGACATTCCCTCGTGATAGGATGGATGTACTATCGCATCAGCTTCCCTCATATATGGGTGAATATCCTTCTGATAAGGAATCATCTTGAGATATCCAGCCTTCTCCGCAGCCTTAACTCTGTCTTCAAAATCATCCTCAAAGTAACCAACTGCCGAAAATGCTATCTTGTCTCCATATTTCTCATGAAGCTTCTCTGCAGCATAAAGATATTCCTCAGTTCCCTTCTCCTTCATGAGTCTTCCTATGTATAGGAACCTTGTAATGTCATCCTTGTGCCCAGGATATTCTTCAAAGCTGTGCTTACCCAGATTGACACCAGAGCCGCTTACTGTGACATGCTTTTGGGCTCTGATACCATTTTGTTCAAAAATCTTTCTGTTGGTATCGTTCTGGAAAAAGAGGCATTTGCACTTCTTAAGTGAAACCTTGTACATGGTCACTATCAGTTTCAGAAGCATTCCTCCTCTTTCAAAGGTTGAACCAAGTCCTGTAATTGTTGAAAGATATGGAACCTTTAACAGTCTGCAGGCGAATCCACCATAAATATTAGGCTTAATGGTGTAGGTAAGAACGATGTCAGGTTTCTCACGCTTAATAAGCCTCTTATAAGAACGGAAAAGAGCCATATCCTGTACAGGATTGACTCCGCGTCTGTTAATATCTGTGTGCTCAACCCTGCAGCCTTCTGCAGTAAGTTCTTTATTTTTTAAATCATCAGGAAGGCTTATTACTACTTCATAGCCTTCCTCTAAAAGTCTCAGCAAAAGTTCATTTCGAAAGTCATAAAGACCGCTTGATGAATTTGCCAGAATCAGTGCCTTAGGCATAACTATCATCCTTATAATTCTTTTTTGATCAGCTTCTCTTCAGGCATAATGCAAAGCTCATTGTATTTCATCATATATATGCCTTCCTGATAATCTCCGATATTGACAGGATTTTCAATTCCCTTGAGGTTATTGATAATCTGTCTTGGGAAGTTGACTCCGCAGGCATAGGCATGTGGATAACCGCCTCCAAATCTCGGATTGACCTCTGACAGGTACCAGGTATCAGTAGCATTGTCATAGAACAGGTCGATATCTATCATTCCTCTGTAGCCAACAGTCTCAACAAAAGAAGCTATCTGTTTAAAGAGATTCTCATCCTTAACTGATACTGACTTATCTGTCTCTCCGGCTCTCATCTTTATCTTTTCCTTGAGGAAAATAGATGTACACTTGCCTGAGATCATATCGATATATACGTCAGCTCCATACTCCTGGCCTCTCATATATTCCTGAATGATAAGATCATCATAATCATGGAAAAGAGCTACCAGCATCTCTTTGGATTCTACTGCATTTATATTGATTGAGGCACTTCCGCTTCTAGGCTTAACAAAAACAGGGAAGTCCACCTCACCTGCAGCCATGGCGTTCTCAAAATCCTCGATGGAAAGATAGCACTTAGCTGTAGGAATTCCGAGCTTAACAAGCATCTCGTACATTCTGTATTTATCAAGGCTGACTTCGCACAGCTCATAGGATGAAACTATAGGAGTTACACCTATCTCAGTAAATCTGTCAGCATTCTCAGCAAGAAGAGACAGCTCAGGATCAATAAGACTAAATACTCCGTCAATCTTTTCTCTTCTGCAAAGTCCCAGAATCTCATCGATATAAAATGGATCCTTGATCTTGGGAACTATAACAGCCTTATCAGCGTCATAGATTGCCGGTCCAATGTTGGAACAATCTGTTGCTACAACATTTCCGTTGTTGGCAAGCTCATGTCTGAAAGCCTGTACTACCTTATTTCTTGTTCCTGCACTCAGAATAAGTATATTTGTGCTCATCCTCTACCTCCGAATTTATTCAGGTCATCAAAAAATAGTGGTGTTCCGCCTGTGTGTATAAATAATATGTTCTTATCAGCAATATTATTCTGTCTGATATACTTCTCCATACCAAGGAAAGCCTTGCCCGTATAAGTACTATCCAGAGGCATCCCATACATAACAAGCGATTTCTTAATCACATCCTGAATCTCACTGCTGTCAGTACCGTAACCATCACCTGTATAGTCATCCAGGAATATGGTCTTATCCTGAATATCCGCTTCTGAAATGCCAGCACTCTCAAACTCTTTCTGTCCAAGATACTCTCTGATACTATCAAGCACCACATCTCTTCCTCTTGGATTCTTCCTGGCAATGCTGATTCCTATTATCTTCCTGTCATCGCCTTCAAGGAGCTGTCCACATACAAGCCCTGCCTGAGTAGTACCAGTTCCCGATGCAAAAAAGATATAGTCAAAAAATATATTATTAGCTTTCTCGAACTCTTTTATTTCCTGATAACATGCAGTATAAGCTCTGGTGCCAATGTTGCCATGACCACCACCTAAGATAAAATATGGGTTATGTCCAAGCTTTCTCAGCTCATCGAGCTTATCATCTATGGTCCTACTGACCTGATCTACTGGAACAGTGATGATCTCAGCGCCAAATAATTTCATCATCTCAGAATTATAGGTGCTGTCACTAACTTCAGCTGGTCCAATGATTATACATTTCTTACCTCTTGCCGCGGCCATATTAGCCACAACCCTGCAGTGATTGGAATGACTGCTGCCATAGGTCACCACATAGTCATAATCGCCCTTATCTATATCCTGAAAGAAATGAAAAGCCTTCCTTGCCTTGTTTCCTCCAAAGGAATAAGGAATCATGTCCTCTCTTTTAACATAAAGAGCGCCAAACTCATCACTATTAAGTTTATATGTGGGCGTCATATTCATCATTTGTTTTGCGCTTTTCTGTACTCATCAAAGTCAGGAAGTGCATTCAGCACGACTCCGTCATGTGACAAAACAGTTTTTATAGTATCTATTATAACCTTAACATCAGTTAAAAAGGTCAGATGTTCAACATAATATATGTCGTATTCAAATTTCTTTTCCCAGGAAATAGCATTTCTGCCATGTGCCTGCGCATAACCTGTAAGTCCTGGTCTTACACTGTGACGAAGTCTCTCCCTCTCGTTGTAGTAAGGAAGGTATTTGACAAGAAGTGGCCTTGGTCCGATAAAGCTCATATCCCCTTTAAGGATATTGAAAAACTCAGGAAGCTCATCAAGGCTTGTTGCCCTGAGCTTCTTGCCAAAAGAGGTAAGTCTCACTTCATCAGGAAGAAGATTACCATTCTCATCCTTCTCATCAGTCATTGACCTGAACTTGTACATTCCAAATATCTTCTCATCCTTGCCAGGGCGCTGCTGCTTGAAAATGATCGGGCTTCCAAGCTTGGTTCTGACAAGTATAGCCAGAATGATATACAGCCATGAGAAAAGAACTATGACAAGGAGCGATAGTACTATATCAAATAGTCTTTTAAAAAAATGTTTGTACATAACACCTCATCCGGTAATTTTATTAAGCAAAGCATCTCTTAACTATCTCAATGATCACATTCTGCTGCTCAGGAGTCATCTTGTTATCACTTGGAAGGCAAAGGCCTCTTTCGAAGATATCCATTCCAATATCAGGGACAGCACCTTCATTGATATATGCGTTACTTCTAGCTCTTCCGTTACCACTCTCTGTGATGAATGGATTCATTCTGTATACTGGCTGCATGTGCATAGGCTTCCAGATTGGTCTGCCTTCAGCATTGTACTTAACGATTTCTTCAAGAATCTCAGTAGGGCAGCTCTTGCCAGGCTCAGATACATAGAGAACATCTCTCTCTCCGCGAACCTGCTTGCACATAGCCTCCTTGTCGATGAGGATACATGAAAGCCAGAAGTTAGGCTCACTATTCTTCTCATCGTATGGATTCATTGTCACAGGAAGATCCTTGAAGCCTTCCTTGTAGCGCTCATAGATAGCTTTTTTCTGAGCAATATGCTCATCAAGATAGGGAATCTGGCCTCTTACTACACCAGCAACTACGTTACTCATACGGTAGTTATATCCAAGCTCCTCGTGCTGATACCATGGAGCATCCTCTCTTGCCTGAGTGGACCACTTACGAACCTTGTGGGCATCTTCCAGATTGTTTGTCAGGAACATACCTCCTGCAGATCCAGTAATAATCTTATTTCCGTTAAAAGAAATAATGCCATAGTCGCCAAGAATACCTGTCTGCTGTCCCTTGTAGGTTGCACCAAGTGATTCTGCTGCGTCCTCAACAATAAGAGCACCATGCTCCTTGCAGATATCGCGAATCTCGTCCATCTTGCCAGGTGTTCCATAGAGGTGTGCTATTACGACAAGCTTAACCTCTGGGTAAATCTCAAAAGCCTTTTTAAGAGCCTTAGGATTCATGTTCCAGGTCTCATATTCTGTATCGATAAATACAGCTTCTCCACCTTCGTAGGCAATTGGATTAACTGTAGCATCAAAGGTCATATCTGAGCAGAAAACCTTGTGTCCCTCAAGTGTTCCATGGCCAACCCTTGCCTGTCCGTAAAGCCTCTCACCAGCAAGCTTGATAGCAAGGTGAAGAGAAGCTGTTCCAGCTGAAAGTGCTACAGCATCCTTACATCCAACCTTCTGGCAGATCATCTTCTCTGCTTCATTGATATTGGCACCAATTGTGGACATCCAGTTAGTATCATAGGCTTCCTGAATATACTTGATCTCATCGCCATGCATTGTAGGTGATGAAAGATATAACTTTGACTCAAATGGCTTCATTTCCATAATAAAACTCCTCAAACTTCTCTTTATTGTGCAGCACCACTATTTATCATTTCTGATGTCTTTTCAAGCGCTTCTTTTCTGTCTCTTGTCATTACATATCTGTGAACATCAGGGTGGTAAGTCTCTACTATCTCTTTAACCAGTTCCTTGATATTAGGAGCCTCTTCCTTGGCTGCTACATTGAGCTTCTCAAGCTGGGAAAAGAACTTCATCTCATCCATCTCGATAGGCTTACCGATATGTATCATCTTGTTAGAAGTATCCTGAAGTCCTTCCTCATCCATGAGCATCTCCTCGTAGAGCTTCTCACCTGGACGAAGTCCGGTAAACTCAATCTTAATATCCTCTCCAACCTTGTAACCAGAGAGCTTAATAAGGTTCTCAGCAAGATCCAGTATCTTGACTGGCTCGCCCATATCAAGCACGAAGATTTCTCCGCCCTTAGCATAGGCACCTGCCTGAAGAACCAGTGATACAGCCTCAGTAATTGTCATGAAATATCTGATGATATTAGGGTCAGTAACCGTTACAGGGCCACCTGAAGCAATCTGCTTCTTAAACAGAGGAATAACTGATCCGTTAGATCCAAGTACGTTACCGAATCTAACAGCAACAAACTCTGTATCATAGTGCTTGTTAAAGGTCTGTACGATCATCTCACAGATTCTCTTGCTGGCTCCCATTACGTTAGTAGGGTTAACCGCCTTATCTGTTGAGATCAGAACAAACTTCTTGGTTCCGTTCATGGCTGCTGCCATAGCAGTCTTCCAGGTTCCAAATACATTGTTCTTGATAGCTTCTCCAGGGCTTGTCTCCATAAGTGGAACATGCTTGTGAGCTGCAGCATGATAAACAATGTCTGGCTTGTACTCTTCAAAAATGTTGTTGATACGAAGTGTATTTCTAACGGATGCAATAAGCACTACGAGATCCATTTCAGGATACTTGCGGATCAGCTCCTGCTGGATATCATATGCATTGTTCTCATAAATATCTACAATGATAAGTCTCTTAGGCTTATGTCCTGCAATCTGTCTGCAGAGCTCAGAACCAATAGAACCACCACCACCTGTTACCATGACCACCTTGCCTTGAACATAACCAGCAATCTGGTCCATATCAACTGCGATAGGATCTCTTCCAAGAAGATCTTCTACTTCTACGTCTCTCAGTCTTGAAACATTAACATCACCGTTTACAAGCTGATACATTCCTGGAAGTGAACGAAGCTTACAGTTAGTATTCTTACAGATTTCAAGAATCTTCCTAAGTTCAGGTCTTGATACAGAAGGAATAGCAACAATGATCTCATCTATATCGTAGAGGTCAGCACATTCAACGATTCTGTCTCTACCACCAACTACTCTGATGCCCTGAATGTACTTACCCCATTTATTGGAGTCGTCATCAATGATACATTTGATGGACATAGTTGAGTAATTGCTGGTGATGATATCCTTGATGATAATGTTGGCAGCTTCACCAGCGCCGATTATCATAACAGCCTTACTGTTGTTCCTGTTCTCTACTCTGTGCTTCTGACTGCGCAGGAATCTATAGGAGAATCTGCTCACAAAGATCATACTGATCAGAATGAAGGTATACAGGAAATAATAGCTCTGTGGAACTGGCTGTGACTGAGACTTAAAGAACTGAAGTCCTATTGCATTGATCACACCTGAAATAACACAGGCCATTACCAGATTCTGCATTTCTCTTTCACCTGCATATGCCCAAAGGCTGTCATACAGTTTAAAGATGTAGAATACGCAGAATGTCAGTAAAATATTGATAGGCAAAAAGGTGTTTACCGGCGTCATGAAGTGATCCGGAATCGCATCCAGCTTAAACTCATATCTGATCAGAATAGCGAAATAACTGGCAAAAATAATGCTGATTATATCGTAGATGATAAGACCAGTTCGCCTATATAGTTTTTGATAATTAAAAGGTTCTTTTTTCTTACTCATTAGTTTTTTCCTTAAAGATCATCCCCGCAAAAGATAGCATCAGAGCAACAGTCATAGGGTTACATAAATGGAATACCCACTCTGTCATTCCTGCTACAACAAAACCTATTGTAATTGCAAAAGAAATAAGTGTAAGCGGATCGTTATTCTTATTTCTCCTGTACATACTGATACCTGAGATAATAGCCGAGAGTATCAGCAGAACAAATACAGCACCCGTGATAATACCATTATCATAGGCAACCTGAATATAAGTATTATGCGCATGAACTGCAATTTCCCCATTTGGAAGCTCTGCTCCCATCTCTTCATGCCCATACATATTAAGCTCTTTAAGATAAGACTTGAATATGGTGATACGGCCGTTGGATACAACATCCAATCTGCTATCGAGGTCAACATATCCATTGAGAGTATCCATCAGCATAAAGTACTCGGCTCTTGTCATACCATTAGCAACAAGATAGTCACCGACAGGTCTGGCAAAAGTAGCTGCCCCCTGCTGCTGATAATATTCTTCTACAGAATTCTCTACAGGATATCCATAGTTATCCAGAACCGGATTTCCGTTGTCATCATAATTATACACGTCTACAGGATAGAAATAATCATCAGCATCTATGCCCAGAATCTTGGTTCCAAAGAGATTAGCAAATCTCTCCACACACATAAAGTTAGGATTATCCCAGGATGCTCCTCCGCGTATTCCCGCATCAGCATCGTCAATTACATAGAACACAGGCTGTGAAACTATTGTAGGAACGATTCTCTGAAGTGTAAATGCTGCAGGGAAGCACACAATAACTGCAGCAACCATAACAGCAACAATTCTGAAGAACTGCTTCCTGTACTGGCTGACAACCACCAGCAGAACTGCAAGAACAACTGCACAAATAGCTACATAGGCTGTTCTTGATACTGTAAAGATGGCGTACGCCATGATCCATCCAAAGAGAATCAGCTCTTTCCATGCTGTTCTGAACAGATCCCAGCAGTGCATTCTCTTAGGGAATGCCACAACCTTGATTGCCAGCATTACTGTAGCAACTGCACCCATAAAAGTAAGATATTCAGCAGTTACTGTAACTGTGTGGAAAATAAAGGCAAATCTTCCGCTTACATATCCTGGGAAATATCTGTATAAAAGGGAATATCCCAGAGAGATGGCAAAATTAAGCATGAGACCACCGGATAATATCCTGTACCAGTCTCTTTTGCCCTTCCAATAATACAATCTAAAGTAAAGTCCGCCATATATAAGGGCCAGGTAAATCCCCCAGGTCCTGGTATTTCTGAAGATGATCAGCATCGCAAAAAGAAGTATCAGAACAAATCCAAATACTGTAATGCGATAGCTTGTACCAAATACCTTCTTGTTGCTACGAATATTATGAGCAATACATGACACAGCTGACCTGATGATATTGATCACGATAAAGCCAGCAAGTATCACTATGATGATCAGATACTTAAGAGCCATGTTTTTGAGGTCAAACTCTTTTTCCTCAGGGCTGACAGCATTGGCGCTGTAGTAGTTAAGACCACCTGCCACAGATGCCACAAACCAAAGGAAATTAAACGGATTGAATACATCCTTAAAGGAGAAGGTCAAAATGATCAAAAGCAACAGACAGATCACCATTCTTCTCTCAGATAAGGTGTGGAAAATGTCATACAGGCCATTCATATAGTCGTTGGCATGCCAGATTGCAAGAGCAATCATCAGCATTTGCAGGACATAGATAACCCTGTTCTTGCTATTGATGCCATCCCAGAAGGATATTCCGAATCTATGACTCACAACCTTGTGGTTAATACCATAAAATACCATTGCTGCTGCAATAAGCAGACCAGCTTCATAGAAAATTATATCCGCCACTCTTGAATCAAATACTCTGAGCGGAAATACCATGATCATCAGACTTGCAAAGCACACAGCAGCTATAGGATTAGCCACAACCCTAAGTGCACTTTCGCCAGTTGATAATGTGTTCTTATCTGGATTCTTTTTGAAAAACAGCTCCGTAAAGAGAAGTATCACTATACACGCAGCAGCAATTGCCAGTATCACTATCATGGAAATACTCTTAGCCATAGGAATCCTGTAATTGTATCTGGCATGAATATGCTTGGCTGGAATCTCTTCCCAGTTATAGAAGAGTCCACCAACGTAGCCAGCCTCTCCTGTCAGATTCTCAAGGCCAACAATATACTTGGATCTACAGCCATTAAGGCCTACGTAATACTCTTTACCAACCTCAAGATTGAGCTCCATTGGTACATTTACAAAACCAGGAAGCGTAAGTCCATCTGTATCTATAAAGGTTCTCAGAATCTCAGCTGCATTTTCATCATACACAGAAACGCCTATATATCTGCCATTTATCATTTCAGATACATAAACGTCTACACTACTGAGTCTGTCATACTGACTCACAAATTTCTGCTTGAGAGTATATTCGTAGTTGATAACGCCAGAATACTCTGTAAGCTCCCCACCAGCAGAATACTCCTGCACTGTTGTCCACACTCTAAGTGGGAAAACACTCAGGATAGCAACCAGTGCGATCAGTATTGTCGTTATTGAAATTGCCGTTTTCTTACTAATAATTTGTCTCATATATTCAAGTCCTTGGTAATTAAAGGGCACAAAAAGCCATCATTAAATATTATCATACCTGTTATTCTTAATCAAATCAGTGACAGAGCCTGTGATCATCAAAAGAGGCAGAACTGTCCACAGATACAGCACATATCTTGGAAGGTAAGTTGGTCCAAGGAGTACTGTAAGCCAAGTCAACATAACTGGCACAAAAGGTAGCACTCTTTTGTAGTTCTTTTGTGAAATACGATACAAAAGCGTGAACATAAAAATAATTATCATAAGTCCTGGCGCAAAAAGCAGCGACAAAACAAGATTATCATCATGAAAAGATCCAATTGAAATATATCTGTAAAGCTCATCGATTGCCGGAATAAAGCTGGTGCGCTCTCCTGGCTGTTCTACCTCATAGCCAAAATATGAGCTTTCGTCATAGGTAAATGTAAAAACTGTCGTTCCTTTATAGACATTTATATTTGCAGCCGGATACCAGTAGCCATAAGAAGTCAGCATCCATGCATTCATGTAGGTCATAGGATGCTTTTTCAAAAGAGAAAACCACAGCTTCCAAAAGCTGCTAGAATCCTGCTCGTATTTGTCGTTGTTAAATGAAACCTTCACCAGATCTGATACTCTCGCAGTATACAGATTAAGATTTTCTTCAGGAATATACTCTTTTAACGTATCTTTTTCTTCCTGTGTCATGCTATCTCTGTCATAGGTATAAACCCTTGCCATCTGCATGATAGGAACCGTAAGCTTTTCCTGATGATGCGTGCCCTGACATCCAAGTGCTGCTGCCAGTACTGACGAAATGATCAGATACAGTGCTACAGGAATCACAAACATTGGTATCAGGAATGACTTAAGCTGCTTTCTGAAATATATGAGAGCAAATGGTATGAACACAAGATATGCATAAAAGCCATTGTGTCTAAAGCATGGCATAAGAGTTGCCACACAGATAAACGTCGCTATTTTCCACTTATTTGACAGAAAAGCCTCTGAATCCTCGGTAAGTTCTATCAAAAGAACTGTCAAAAGAACAAGAAGCGCTGAGAAAAGTCCATCCTTGCAGGAGCAGAGCGTGAACATGACGATAGTAGGGAACACACCATAGTAAAGGATCCACAAAAGCTTTCCTTTCTGGCTAAGTCCTTTTTTTCTCATGAAAGTTATAACATAGGCAAATACCGCTGTAATGACCAGCATCTGTATAAAAACATAGGTAGCGATTCCGGCATTCCAGGAACCTGTTAATTTGTGTACGAGAGCAATTGTTCCTCCAAGGAAAAGAACGTGAAGAAGAGGATGATGAGTAGAAAAGCTTCTGGTTATTACCTCCATCAGCTCATCCTGAGCGTCATAGACAAAAAAGCCAGGGAAAACGCCTAGAAATACAGGCATGTTCAACGCAATGAGCAATATCCAGTTAATAAAAAAGTCATTCTTTTTAACTGGTTCTGTGACCTTGCCAAAAATCTTTTCAAGCCTGAAGGTCCCCATAAACTTTCTGCCATGGAAGCTCTGAGTATAGTTATCCCAGATATGCTTGGTATCTATGGCAAAAACTGCGATCATCAGGGCTAGTACCAGAAGAGAGTTCTGGTCAGATAAATTTATGCTATCGCTCTTTTCAAGCTGATATCCAAAGACAATAAAAACAGCTGATAAAACGCCAAATAAGCCTGACAAAAGCCAGGCTGATCTGTCATTTTTTATTTCACTTGTTTTCCCCAAATTACTTTTTTCCATCTTCTGTAGTCTCACGAATTACATATTGTGGATTCTTGTTCTGAGAAATATAAACTCTGCCCAGATACTCGCCAATCATGCCCAGCATGAGCATCAGCATTCCCCCGATAAAGATAACTGCGCTCATTAGTGCAGAAAAGCCTACTGGAACAGATGGATTAGTGAATTTCTTGATGACAGTATAAATGCCATAAATAAATCCAAACGCCGCGAATGAAAATCCGGAAAAAGTAGCAATTCTAAGAGGCTTGATGCTAAAAGCAGTAAAACCATTTATCCATAGTCCGAGAAGCTTAGAGAAGGTATAACCGCTCTGACCAACCTCACGTTTTCTGTGTTTAACATCAACATTAACAATATTCTTGGTAGTTCTGAGGACAAGGCCAATGACATAAGGATAAGAGCTCTCGTATTTGACCATCTCATCTACAACAAACTTCCTTGCTGCAAAATAGCTGGATACAAAAAGGTCCTTGGGCTTACCAAGCATTACTGTTGCCATGGACTCATTCATGAAGGTTCCGAAGTTTCTGAAAACATTATGCTGCTTGTGACCATATCTTGCATAAGCTACATCAGCGTCGTTTTCAAGTGCATCTATCAACTTAAAAACCTCATCCGCAGGAGTCTGTCCATCGTCGTCAAGACATACAACATAATCACCTGTTGCTCTGTTAAGGCCAGCCATAAGAGCCGCATGCTGCCCAAAGTTCTTGGCAAAGTTGATTCCAAGAATGTGACCATCTGTTGCCTTGGAAACCTCGCTGCAGATAGCCCCCCAGGTATTATCTGGTGATCCGTCATTTACAAGGATAATATCATGACTAAAGTCACTTCTTGTTGCCAATGTTCTGTCTATCTCTTCTATTACAGAGCCAAGTGTATTCTCTGATCTGTAGCATGGAATCACAAAGCTTATCTTTTTATCTGCCATCTGAAATCTTACCTTTCGATTTATAAACAATTCTCCATGAGTATCATATCACTTTTTTGACCATCACTGCACTCTACACCTGGCATATCCTGAAATTTAACAAATCCAGCATTCTCATAGCTCTTGATAGCTGCAGTGTTGTAACAGAAGGCTCTGAGTATCAGTCTCTTGATTCCAAGCTCTTCTCTTGCGTACTTAACAGCAAGACGTGCAGTTTCATTGCCATAACCCTTTCCAATAGCATCATCTTCACCTATAAAGATTCCGTACTCTGCTTCTGACTTGTCATCCTTGGTATATTTGAAATACACGCTTCCAACTGGCTTGTACTCCTCACCAGCCATAATGATCATCTGTACTACAGCACCTGTAAACACAGAATTCGCAAGCCATTTCTCGTGAATCTCTTTTGTAAAGAACTCTCTATACACAAAGTTATTTCTGACTCTTGGATTGTTGCGCCACTTAACAACTAACTCTGTATCCTGTCTCGTGATCATTCTAAGGCTTACAAGCTCACCTTTTTCTAATATTTCCATTCCCATTTCACTCATCTCAATTAACTCTTTCTAACTTATAAATCACAAAGGCATCTGCAATTTCGTCTATCTCACTGATATTTATATCGATGCCCTTTTCCAGATAATAGTCCGTAAGCCACTGGGTCTCATAGGTCTTATTCTGGACAAAATATGCATTTTCAGCTAAAAGTGCATCCTGAACGTTTGAAAAACCAGCTCTTCTAAGCTTATCCTCATATGCGGGGCTCTTGGATGCCCAACCTCCCAAAAGGTCGTGATTAGCAAAGCTGTTGTCTACTCCTACAAACATCTTTTCAGAGAAAGTAGCTACATCTCCCTTTACCGCGTCACCTAGAGATACACTTGTGTAAACATCTATAAAATAATATGAGTCCTGATTAGCCTCGCAATAATCATATAAAGCCTCGTATTTATCAAGCATTGCCTGTCTTGAAGCATTCTCTTTGGCTATAACGCTGCTCTGCATAGGAATTGTTACTATGCCGACAATTGCCAATAATACTGCAACGATCCATGTCTTTGCAAGTCTGGAATCTTCGAATTTATCCTCTTTTGATGAAACCATCAGGAACATTCCGGTTAAGATCACCATCTCGATGAGATACAGAGGATGTGTGATACGAATCGGATCTCTTCCGCGAATAATAATATACAGCCACAAAGCTGATCTGCAGGCTATAAGTGTTGCAACAAGAAGACACCCTATCCTGATGTAATGTCCATCCTTCTTATGGCCAATGAAAAGACATGCTATCACCGCCAGGTACAAGAGAATAACTCCAACATTCCATGGATAGTCTGTCATTGGATATTCATAGGTAATTGGAGCAGCCACGTAGTGCATTCTATAGACATAAAGAGAGATCGCGCTGCGAATCCTATTGGCAAATGGCTCTTCCGCGCTCTTGGTTCCTGCTGCATACTCAGCTATAGCACCAAGTGTATCTGCATTTATCTCATCATCAAGAGCAAAGTTGTAGTTGATAAGCAGCTGCTGCTCACTCTCTGAAAGGCCAATACTGTCGTAGAAATCCTTATTCTCTGCATAATCAGGGATGTACTGGAAATCATAAAGCTCAGTCCTGTTGTCAAAAAATCTGTTGAATTCCTTCCAGTCAGCTCTGGAATAGGCCAGTTTATGGAGCCCTGTGCATATCACAAGTCCCAGCACAAGCGTAAGGCATAGACAAAGGTATCTGCGGAATAACTTTTTCTTTTCGCCCACGTGAGATACTGATGTGTCCTTCGAATACTCAATTCTCGATAATGCCCACTTGATAAGAATAGCCACGCCTACCATAGGCAGAGTTAAAAGAAGCATCTCAGATCTGATAAGATACGCTACAAGAATAAGTACAACTGCAATAATGTTGTTCTTTTTGTCCTCTTTTGCTGTCAGAATCAGAAGCGCTGCTGTTCCAGACATCAGTCCGCATACAACTGTGTACTGAACGAATAATAAATGAGGCCAGAAAAATCCGAGGCAAACCAGCACAAGGCTTACTGCACAAAGAAGCTTTTCTCTGAAATCTGCAATTCTCGAAACAAGCGCCTGTAGTATCAGGAAAAAGCACAAAAACTGAATAAAACATAAAAAGATGCCGTACCAGTCAAGGTTTATTCCCGTTTTATACAAAAGAGAAATAAACCAGCTAATTGGATACAGCATCTGTATATTGTGTCCCTCAGGCGTACCTGTATAGGCGCCTGAGAGAATATCTTTCATCAGAACATCGTCGTTAAGGTCGAAAAAATAGTCACCAAACATAAGTGTCACTACCATTACAGCTAGTACTGCCACAGCGGATACTATTATGCTAATAAACTTTTGTGACTTCTTCATAATCGCCCCAACTCATGTTAGTTTTCTAGAATAGGCTACTGCTCAGCTAAACTTGTAGTACTCCTTGACTCTCATAACTACTTCGTCAATGTCTTCATCAGTAAGCTTATAGTACATAGGAAGTCTGAGCAGTCTCTCACTCTCTTTGGTTGTGTACTTATCTTCTCCTCTGAACTCACCGTAGATAAGTCCTGCCTTGGAAGAATGAAGTGGTACATAGTGAGAAGCAGGGAGGATATCATTGCTCTGAAGGAAATTGATAAGTCCTGTTCTCTCCTCAAGGTCCTTACACTTAATGTAGAACATGTGAGCATTGTGAACGCATCCCTCTGGAATAACAGGAAGCTCGATAAGTCCCTTCTCCTCAAGTGGTCTGAGAGCTTCGAAGTATCTGTTCCAGTGATCCATTCTCGCATCATTGATCTCATCTGCCATCTCAAGCTGAGCATAAAGATATGCTGCGTTCATCTCACTTGGAAGATAGGATGAGCCTGGCTCGATCCAGCTGTATTTATCAACCTTACCCAGTTTGTAAAGAGTACGGTTTGTTCCTTTTTCTCTGATGATGATGGCATCATCTACAAACTTCTCATCGCGAAGAAGAAGTGCTCCACCTTCTCCCATGCTGTAGTTCTTGGTCTCGTGGAAACTAAAGTTACCAAAATCGCCGATAGCTCCAAGTGCCTTGCCCTTGTAAGTAGACATTACACCCTGAGCAGCATCCTCGATAACATAGAGGTTATGTCTCTTGGCGATATCCATGATTGTATCCATCTCACAGGCAACACCAGCATAGTGAACTGGCACGATTGCTCTTGTCTTGGATGTGATAGCCTGCTCGATCAGGTTCTCATCAATATTCATTGTATCAGGTCTGATATCAACAAATACCACCTTGGCTCCGCGAAGTACAAATGCATTCGCTGTAGAAACAAAGGTGTAAGAAGGAAGGATTACTTCATCCCCTTCCTTGATACCAGCAAGGATTGCTGACATCTCAGTTGCATGTGTGCATGAAGTTGTAAGAAGAGCCTTGGTTACGCCTGTCTTTTTCTCAATCCACTCATTAGCCTTAGCTGTATATGGACCATCACCACAGATCTTCTGGTTCTCTACACACTCTTTTATGTAGTCAAATTCTTTTCCTATAAAAGGTGGTACGTTAAAGTTTATTCGCATAAATTAGTCCTCCAAGTAAAATACCTGTATTCAATCAGTCTTTCTTTTTGAAAACAATAAGCTTACTGATGATATAGTTTAGCACGATTACAACAAATGTAGCGCCAAGCTTGACTGGCATCTTGGGCAGGCCCATAAGCGTAATGAAAATAAAGATAAGAACATCCTCAACTACAAGAGTAAATAATCTTCCTGCTGTAAAAGCTCCAGCCTGCTTGAAGAAATCCTTCTTGGTCTCTACCTTGCCATCAAACACCCAGGTTCTGTTGGTAAAAAACTGGAATGCCACACAGATTACCCAGTCAATAGAGTTATTAACTACCTCGTTAAGGTGCATCACACTGTCCATAAACCAGAACAGGAAAATGCTCAAAAAGAAAGTCAGTCCTCCAAAAAAGAGGTACATAAGACCTTCCTTGTATTTCTTATAAAATGGTTCAAATATATTCAGGACAGGGAGTGACATGATCTTGTCAAAAATGTCCTTCTTCTGAGTCTCTTCCATAGTTATTATACTAATCCTCACTTTCTATCATTACCAGCAAAAACAATAAATCTTTCGCTCTCAAAGACATTATTATAATCGTGATTATCTATATAGTCCAATAAAATATCATACTTAGTATCAATATTAGCGTAGTCCTGCATATCCTTGCCAATAATGATCATAGGTGTCGGATTCTCTGAAACCGAAAGCTCCACTAGTGCACTGTCAAAACGCTCTGTCTCATAACTGTCAAGGTCAGGCCATACAGTTCCAATAGCTGGCTCAAGGTCAAAGAGATAAGCAAGGCCAGGTACTCCACCAAATAATATCGCGCGGTTGTCTATTTCTCTTGCATCCTCTACTACAGTAGCCAGTTCCTCAAGAGTCTCTATATTGTCCTTGGTTGAAACCATTCCCTTGGCCTTATGAATAGTTGTAGATACCGTGTCCCTCTTTTGTCCATCTGCGCCGTCAACAAAGGCAAAGTTGCAGTGGAAAAGGATTCCCTGAACTATAACCACAATGATAACCATTGTTATCATACTCTGCCATGCAAAGTTGTATTCCCTCTCTCCAAGCCTCTGCATAAGTCTTCTCATGAGCCATAGAGTTATCGGAGCAACAATATACAGGTTGTTGATCACCGGATAGGTGTAGTTATTGCTTCCAAGAGGTGTTATCAGTATTATCATCAGGACAGCAAATGCAAGGGACTGTTCCTGTTTACTTCCGTTCAAAAAGCCAGTGCTGCCAACTATTGCAAGTATAAGCGCTATGATCACAAACATCATTGCAGCTTTGAAAATACTGTCATAGTAAAAGTAATTTCTAGTAAATACGCCCTTAGCAAAATAGTATCTTACAAGTACCAAAAGTCCAAGGCAAAATAGAAGCTTCTTTATCCATACAAATCTATCTTCCTGTAAAAGGAACATAACAAAGCCCGCCATAAGACACGGAATCAGAACGATCATCGCAGAAGCTGCCGATGTATAGCCAGAAAGGATAAGGCTTAGCATCCCACCTGATGAGTAATCTGACGCAGTCTCTGTCATTCCAAAGAGGCTTGCTATCATGTCAAAGTACGCTGTAGAGCCATGAATAACACTTATTATTATATAAGGTATTCCCATTCCTACAAAGTAGCCCAGTATACATGTACCAGTCTTTTTAGCTGCTTCTACGAATTCTACTCTTGTAATAGCACAGTAGAACCATAATACAAGAATCATTCCCGCTTCTACTACGTTAGGGAATCTTACCATCACATTCAGTCCCAGGCATACACCAGCAAGAAACAGATACAGCTTTTGTCTGTCCCATGCAAACATTCCCTTGAGCAAAAAGATTGTTCCAAGAGTGAAGAATAAATATGTAAGGTAGTTGTACATGATTACTCTTGGGCACCAGGAAAGGCTCTCCGCCATGAAAAGCCCAATAAAGATCATCCATCCAGGCATATAATCCTGAAGGCAATAATATACCACCAGTGCAATAAGGCTTATGAGGAAGCTGCAGTAAATACTAAAGCCAAGCATTGTTCCGGCAAATGGAAGATGCATGATTATGCTGCCTGTCACATTGCTAAGGTAAGTAGAGAACAGCCACATTGGATAAATGTGGTCTATATACTGGTAGTTCGCCAGGTTATACATGGTATCAGATATATCAAGGCCGGCATTTACACCTATAAGTGGGTACAGCAACAGAACCAGTGGAAAAAAGTACTTTTCCAGAGGGCTTTGAAGTCCCTTATAGCGTATAAAGTAGCATCTGATATTTTTTAACATAAGTCGTTATCCCACTGCCTTATTTTCTTAAAAAGCCAGGTATCATGCAGAACTCTTCCCACATAATCAAAAATCATCTTTCTGATCCAGTCCACAAATACACCAGCTGCAAAAACGATTATCACTGATCTGACAAGATGCCATACATACAGGATAATGCTTCCTGTAGGAATATCTCCCAGAAGATGTGTCAGCCATATAACCCATCTGTCCCTGATTTCCAGATGCATGTGGAGAAGGTACACACCAAAAGTAAGTGGCGCAACAAATCTGACCACATCAGCAAATCTGCTCTCTCTCATCTGGTAGAACCTGAACATAGAGAACAGTCCAAGAGAACCAGTAAGAGTAAATATAAAGTTAAGATGGATCGGAACCTCTGCGTAGTAATTCAGACCGCCAAACTTAAGATTATAGAGGTAGGTTGCAATGCTCATAAATCCGATCATAAGACATGAGATCACAAACACCAATGCACTTCTTTTGGCGTTATAGAACAGCACTATGTCATACTTTCTGACATATGCTGCTATAAGATACAGGCATAAAAACCAACCATAGTCATATCCAAAATGGTCTGTAACAAACATTACGGGCACGATACTCTTAATAAAACTAAACCAGATCAGTAGTCCAAGTATGGTCCATTTGAGCTGCTTTCTGGACAGCACTTCTACTGCAGCATTCATGATAGGAGCAAAAACATACATGATGATGTATGCAGTAACAAACCAGTAATGCTCAGATGAAATAGGGAACAGATACTGAACCGTTTTGAATACTGAGTCGTTTGTCTGTACGACATATATGCCGACTATCATCATAGCAACTGATATTAAAATCGTATAGAAATACACCTGGCAGATCAGCTGAATGATCTTTCCTGGTTTAATCTTGGACTTGGAAAGAAAATATCCACTAAGAAAAACATAGGTATTAAGTCCAGTAATACAGAAGCCTTCCAGAATTGTAGCGAATATCTGCACTCTGTTTGCTGGTAC
>JAEEGF011715217.1_pt1 | contig 46222 bp, 36 predicted proteins | sample 9134171 | NCBI WGS metagenome assembly JAEEGF01 (sample SAMN16246542, study PRJNA631951) | gut metagenome | biome: gut microbiome; feature: rumen; material: AP-attached | host: Bos | place: Iran: Karaj | collected 2018-10
CAAAAGGAAAGTTAAGACTTCCATCAAAAAGCGTAGTGACGATTGCAAGATCGTTAAGCGTAAAGGCCGCTTGTATGTTATTTGCAAGAAGAATCCGAAATTCAAAATGCGTCAAGCATAATTTTTAACCGAACAAACAATAAAGTAAAGATAAATTATGGCACGTATAGCCGGAGTTGACTTACCAAAAAACAAGCGCGGAGTTATAGGTCTGACCTATATCTACGGAATTGGTCGCAGTTCCTCCCAGAAGATCCTCGGTGAGCTCGGCATCGACGAGAACATCAAGGTCAAGGATTGGAACGACGAGCAGATTGCAGCAATCCGTGGTAAGATTGCTGAAGAGTACAAGATCGAGGGCGAGCTTCGCTCTTCGGTTCAGATGAACATCAAACGACTGATGGATATCGGTTGCTATCGCGGCATCCGCCATCGCGTTGGTCTTCCCGTTCGCGGACAGAGCACCAAGAACAATGCACGTACCCGCAAGGGCCGCAAGAAAACTGTCGCAAACAAGAAGAAAGCTACTAAATAGGAGACTTGAATTATGGCTAAAAAGACAACAACAAACAAGAAAAGAGTTGTTAAGGTTGATGCTTACGGACAGCTTCACGTCTCTTCAACTTTCAACAATGTAATCGTAACTATCACCAACTCTACCGGTCAGGTTATCAGCTGGTCTTCTGCAGGTAAGATGGGCTTCAGGGGTTCCAAGAAGAACACTCCCTACGCAGCTCAGGTTGCTGCCGAAGATGCTGCCAAAGTTGCCTACGACCTTGGTCTTCGCAAGGTGAAGGCTTATGTCAAGGGTCCCGGTTCGGGCCGTGAGTCGGCTATCCGCACCGTGCACGGCGCAGGTATCGAGGTCACCGAAATCGTTGACGTAACTCCTCTGCCTCACAACGGTTGCCGTCCTAAAGGTCGTCGTAAAGTTTAATCTTTTAAATCGAATCAGAATATGGCAAGATATACAGGGCCTAAGACCAAAATCGCCCGTAAATTTGGTGAGCCGATCTACGGACCGGACAAATATCTGGACAAGAAGAACTATCCTCCGGGACAGCACGGCTTGGCCAAGAAACGCAAAAAAACTTCTGAGTACGGCATCCAGCTGGCAGAGAAGCAGAAAGTTAAATATACCTATGGTCTTCTGGAGCGTCAGTTCAGCTCTATGTACGACAAGGCAGCCAGAATGAAAGGCCGCACAGGTGAGAACCTGATCATGCTCCTCGAGAGCCGCATTGACAATCTGGTTTACCGTATGGGTATCGCCCCCACCAGGGCCGCTGCACGCCAGCTCGTAAGCCACTGCCACATCACCCGCAACGGTGAGGTTTGCAGCATCCCCAGCACCATCATCCGCCCCGGCGACATCGTTGGTGTACGTGAGCGCAGCAAGAGCCTGGAAGTTATCCAGGACAGCCTCTCCCGCGGTACCGGCAAGTACTCTTGGATTGAGTGGGACGCAGACAAGTGCGCAGGCAAGTTCCTGAACATCCCCGAGCGTACCGAAATCCCCGAGACCATCAACGAGCAGCTTATCGTCGAGTTGTACTCCAAGTAGTAGCGTGAAGAAACACTAACACCAAAAAACAAACAATTTTTATGGCAATATTAGCATTCCAAAAACCTGACAAGGTGATAATGCTGGACGCTACCGATACCTTCGGCCGCTTTGAGTTCCGCCCTTTGGAGCCCGGTTATGCGACCACCGTTGGTAACGCGCTTCGCCGCATTTTGCTCTCTTCTCTGGAGGGTTTTGCCATTACTTCCATCCGCATCGAGGGTGTCAAGCACGAGTTTGACACAATCCCCGGCGTGGTAGAGAACGTGGTGGACATCATCCTCAACCTCAAGCAAGTTCGTCTGAAGAGAATGATCGAGACTGAAGAGGGCGAAACTGCAACTGTGACTGTTAGTGGTAAGCAAGAATTCACTGCTTCTGACCTGGCAAAGAGTCTTTCCAATTTCTCTGTGCTCAACCCCGACCTGCACATCTGCACAATGGAGCCCAGCGTGAAAATCGTTATGGAATTCACCATTGGCAAGGGCCGCGGTTATGTTCCCGCAGACGAAAACAAAGACGAGAAGGCTCCGATAGGCACCATTGCAATTGACTCGATCTACACTCCCATCAAGAATGTCAACTATCGCAGGGAAGACTGCCGCGTAGAGCAGAAGACCGACTATGAGTCCCTGATACTTGAGATCACCACCGACGGGTCCATCTCTCCCAAGGATGCCCTGAAGGAGGCCGCAAAGATCCTCATCTATCACTTCATGCTCTTCTCCGACGACAAGATCACCCTCGAAGAGAACATAGCTCCCGAGAGCAAGAATCTTGACGAAGAGTCGCTGCGTACCCGCCACCATCTTATGACCAAACTTCAGGATCTGGAGATAAGCGTCCGCGCTCTCAACTGCCTCAAGGCCGTTGACATCGAGACCATCGCCGACCTGGTATCCCATAAGAAGGAAGAGCTGATGAAACTGCGCAACTTTGGCAAGAAGTCTCTCACCGAGGTAGTGTTCCTGGTAGAGAACAAGCTCAAGCTCAGCTTCGGTATGGACATTTCTAAGTACAACATTGATAAAAAAGAAATATAAGATATGAGACACAACAGGTCAATAAACCATCTGGGTCGCAAGAGCGGACACCGCAAAGCTATGCTCGCCAATATGGCTTGCTCTCTTATTATGCACAAGCAGATAGAGACCACCCTGGCAAAGGCAAAAGCCCTCAGGATGTATGTTGAGCCCCTGATCACCAAAGCTAAGGACGACTCAACCCACTCCCGCCGCACCGTGTTCAGCTATCTCAAGCAGAAAGAGGCCGTTACCGAGCTGTTCCGCACTGTTGCTCCCAAGATTGCCGATCGTCCCGGCGGATACACCCGCATTGTGAAGACCGGTTTCCGCGTGGGTGATGCAGCCGATATGGCCATCATCGAGCTGGTTGACTTCAACGAGGCAGCTCTCACAGCTACCAAGAAGGAGACCAAGAAGCCCGCTACCCGCCGCAGCCGCAAGTCTGCTCCCAAGGCAGAGGCCCCCAAGGCTGAAGCCAAGGCAGAAGAGGCTCCCGCTGCAGAAGAGCCCAAGGCAGAGTAAGGGTCATCCCGAAGCCGGTATTCCCGGCGATAAAGCAACGCATATCCCTCTATTGGGGTATGCGTTGCTTGTTTTTTGCCATTGCGCCAAAAATATCTACCTTAGCATTTAAGAAAACGACTTTACAATGAAAAGGATACTTTTGATGGCAGTTTGCCTGATGGCTATGGCAACTGCAGCTATGGCCCAGGATATTAACGACCGTGCTGCATATTATTTCAATATAGACCACGACCTTTGGTACAATAGTTCCAATGCCGCCGGCCTGGCGCTGGGCGATATGGCGCAGTGGCGCAACGTGGCGCTGGGCTATGATATGGCCACCGGCAGTTTCACCGATTCGTGGGATGCCCGTTCCAAGTCGGTGGTTTCTGCATCTGGCGATATGCTGATGGATATAGAGGGCTTCAAGGTGGCCGCCAGGCTGGATATGGGGCTGGGGCGTCTTGCCAAGAGCCGCTACAACAACTCGCTCTATGAAGTGAGCTGGGATATGCCATATTTCGTGGCCATCAATTCTGACGAATCTTTCCTATGGAGGCAGTCACGGGCAGCACTTGACGTGAGTGCCGCCACACCGCTGATTCTGGACGACCGGCTTTCGGCGGGCATAAACCTTAAGATGGACCTCAGGGGCGCCTCTAAAAATGCCATACCTAACGGCAAATACCGCGGTATGCAGTTGGAAATAATGCCCTCTGCCACATTCGCTATAAACGATGACCATACGGTAGGCCTGGCGCTTGGCTATAAACTCAATCCGGCCCGCAGCCTTGTGGGCACCGGAGCTACAGCCAGCGGGGTTCTTGTGCTTCAAGGCTTAGGCTCTGCATCGCCACGCTATGCGGGCGGGGACTTCCCTAATAAGCTGGGCGAGCTGGACTACAACGCCGGCTTCTTTGCCGCAGCTGTGGACTACAATTACAAGGGCGACGCCTCTGACTGGCTGGTAGAACTCACTTTTGACAAGGGAGCAACCCGGGTGACAGAGGTAGGTAAGGCCGTGGGTAGGGTGGACAAGATTCTTACCGGCTTTTCTGTCGCCGGACTTTTGGGCGACCAGCGCAGCCGCAAGCTCTCGCTGGATATCCTCTACAACCTGAATTACTGGCTAGAAGGATCTATGGAGACCCCCAAGGGTACCAACAGCCAGCTTGATGCAGACCTTGGCTATACCGCCTATACCGATGCCGACCTTGAAACCGGCTTCGACTGGGTGTTCGGTCTGGGTACCGAGTTCCACCTGATGAACTACAAGAGGTTTTTCCCCGAAGGAAACCTGGCTAACACCAGGCTGATGCCCTATGCTTTCCTGGGCAAGAACGTCTCCATTGCACCGGAGCAGTCACTGCTGGCGCGCCTGAACCTGGGCTATAATTTTGCCGCCAAGACCAAATATGATTACAAAGAGATAACAGAAGGCAATTATATAGTCAACTATATGTACGACAAAGAGGTCGGCTATCTGGGCAGTTACTACCTCCGCACTTCACTGGAGGCTGAATACACCTACAGATTCAACTCGCTGCTGACCCCGTACGCATCGCTGGGCACAACATTGCTTACCCCTATGGGCAAAGGTAAGGGGAGCCGGTTCCTGCTGTCGTTAAGGCTGGGAGTTCTGTTCTAGAAAAGGCCGTTCAGCTGCGCCTCTATCAGGTCGCAGACGGCGCTCAGGTCGGCTGGATTCTCTTCAAAATCGTACTTGTCCACATCCAGGATAAGCAGCTTGCCGTCGGTGTAATTCGCTATCCACTTCTCGTAGCGCTCGTGAAGACCCTTGAGGTAGTCTATGCGGATGCTGCTCTCGTATTCGCGGCCGCGCTTCTGTATCTTGGCCACCACGTTGGGAATGGAACTGCGTAGGTAAATGAGCAGGTCGGGCGCCTTTACCAGAGAAATCATAAGGTTGAACAGGTCGCGGTAGTTGTCAAAGTCGCGGCCCGACATCAGGCCCATATCGTGCAGGTTGGGGGCAAAGATGTTGGCATCTTCGTAGATTGTGCGGTCCTGCACAATGACCTCGCTGCTGCGGCCAATCTCCACTATGTCGCGGAAGCGCTTGTTCAGGAAATAGATCTGAAGGTTGAAAGACCAGCGCTCCATATCCTCATAAAAATCTGCCAGATAGGGGTTATGGTCCACAGGTTCAAAACGGGGTGTCCATTTGAAATGCTCGCAGAGCAGACGGGTCAGTGTGGTTTTTCCGCTGCCGATATTTCCCGCAATCGCAATGTGCATAGTTCTTCCGGTTTTTAGTGATTCTTACAAATTTAGCAAAAGAGTTTGTAATTTTGTGGTATGTATAAAGTTTTTTACTTCAACCCGCTGCGGGAGTGCTGCTATGTAGTGTGGAACGAAAGCCGGCAGTGCGTCATCATAGACCCGGGCGCCCTGTCGCAGCGCGAGCAGGAGCGATTTGCAGAATATATCGGCCAGGAAGGATTTGAGGTCAAGGCCATATTGCTGACCCACGGCCATTTTGACCACATTTTCGGCCTGAAAGACGCCGCGCAGAGATGGCCGGTACCTGTATATATGCACTCCAAAGACCGGCCGGTTTTCGAAGGGGCGGAGGCCTTCAGCCATATGCTGGGGCTGCCGTACGAGGCTTACGAAGGGCCCATCGATGACATTATGGCCTGCGGCGACGCTCTGCCCGACGGGTTGAAATTTGAGGTAATAGAAACGCCCGGACACACGCAGGGCTGTGTGTGCCTCTACCTGCCGCAGGACGGGCTGCTTTTCTGCGGTGATACCATATTCCGCGGGTCAGTGGGCCGTACCGACCACCTCGGCGGCGATTTTGACCAGATGATAGAGAGCATAAAGCGGGAGATACTTACGCTGCCGCCAGCTACCCGCCTTCTTCCGGGCCACGGCCATGACACCACTTTGGAAGAGGAACTGGAGTCAAATCCGTTTTTGACATAGATGGACCACATAGAGATCATAGGCGCCCGCGCGCACAACCTCAAGAACATATCGCTCACCATCCCGCGCGACAAGCTGGTGGTGGTGACGGGTGTGTCCGGCAGCGGCAAGAGTTCGCTGGCATTTGACACCATCTATGCCGAGGGGCAGCGCCGCTATGTGGATACCCTTAACACCTACGCCAGGCAGTTTATGGGGATGCTGGAGAAGCCCGATGTGGACGATATCCGCGGCCTGAGCCCCATCCTGGCCATAGAGCAGAAGACCACCGGCCGCAATCCCCGCTCCACGATAGGCACCGTCACCGAAATCTACGATTTCTTCCGCCTGCTGTATGCCAGGGCGTCGCAGGCTTTCTCTCCCGCCACCGGGAAAGAGATGGTGCGCTATACCGACGCTATGATTGTGGATATGATCCAGACCGAGTATCTGGGCCGGAAGATATTGCTGCTGGCGCCGCTGGTTTCGGGCCGTAAAGGCCATTATAAAGAGCTATTCGAGCATCTGGTGAAGAAAGGCTACACGCAGGTGCTGGTAGACGACGAACTGCGCGATTTGGCAGGTATCGCCCCGCTGGACCGATACAAAGTCCACTTCATCTATCTAGTGGTGGACAAGCTGCTGCCCAGCGAAGAGTCCCGCGGCCGCGTGTCACAGTCGGTGCTGACCGCGCTGGGGCAGGGCAAGGGGAGCATCGCCATTATGGAATACGGCTCCGACGGGCCGCTGCGCTTCTTCAGCAAGAATTATGTCTGCCCCGACACGGGAATGTCGTTCGGGGTTCCGGCTCCGCACTCGTTCTCTTTCAATTCCCCGCAGGGGGCCTGTCCGCACTGCGGCGGCCTGGGCAAGGTGGTCACCACAGACCAGAGCAAGATTATTCCCGACCCCGGCAAGTCCATTCTTGCAGGCGGTATAGCCCCGCTGGGCGCCTATCGCAAGAACAATGTGTTCGAGATTGTGGACGCCATTGCAAAGAAATACGGCTTTTCGCTCAACGACCCCATCAGCGACATCCCCGAAGAGGCCCTCAGTGTGCTGCTCTACGGCAGTGACGAGCTGTTCAGTATAGGCAGCGGCAGCGAGCGGCAGATGGTGTCGTTCGACGGCATAATTGCCCGCACAATGACTACCGGAGACGAGAGCGACGATGTCCTGGCGCGCAAAGAGCGCTTCCTGGAAGAGAAGGTCTGCCCGGTGTGCGGCGGCACCAGGCTCAAGAAAGAGAGCCTCTGCTTCAAGATAGACGGGCTGAATATAGCCCAGGTGTCTGCGATGGACATAGACGACCTTTACGACTGGGTAAACGGCCTTCCCGACCGCCTCAGCGAGCGGCAGAACCTGATAGCGGCGGCGCTGCTGCGCGAAATATCCGACAGGGTAGGGTTCCTGAAAGAGGTGGGTCTGGGATATCTCTCGCTGGACCGTCCCACGGCCACGCTTAGCGGCGGCGAGAGCCAGCGCATCCGCCTGGCCACGCAGATAGGCAGCAAGCTGGTGAATGTGCTCTACATACTGGACGAACCCAGCATCGGTCTTCATCAAAGGGATAATGACAAGCTGATAGCGTCGCTGAAGACCCTGCGCGACGAGGGCAACAGCGTGATGGTGGTAGAACACGACCGCGAGATTATGGAACAGGCCGACTGGCTGGTGGACCTTGGCCCCGGCGCAGGCAATCTGGGCGGCGAACTGCTTTATAACGGCTCTCCGGCCGATATCGCCAAGGCTCCCGCAACTCCCACCACAGACTATCTGCTGGGCCGCAAAAGCATAGAGGTGCCGGCAACCAGACGTCCCGGCAACGGCCATTTCCTGGTTTTGACGGGTGCCAGAGGCAACAATCTAAAGAATGTGACCCTCAAGCTGCCGCTGGGCTGCCTGATAGGCATCAGCGGCGTTTCCGGCAGCGGCAAGAGCTCTCTGGTGAGCGAGACGCTGATGCCGATACTGAGCAACAAACTGAACCGCTCTTTCCATCCCGTGCTGCCGTACGACCTGCTGGAAGGGATAGAATATATAGACAAGGTGATTGAGGTGGACCAACAGCCCATCGGGCGCTCTCCCAGGAGCAATCCGGCTACCTATATCAATGTATTCACCGCCATCCGCGAGTTGTTTGGCGCCACTCCCGACGCCAAGATCCGCGGTTTCAAGGCGGGCAGGTTCTCGTTCAACACCGCCGGCGGCCGCTGCGAGGCCTGCAAGGGAGCCGGCATACAGGAGATAGAGATGAAGTTCCTGCCCCCGGCGCACGTGGTGTGCAAAGAGTGCGGCGGCAAGCGCTACAAGCCAGACACCCTGGCGGTGCGCTACAAGGGAAAGAATATAAATGACGTGCTGGAAATGACGGTGTCGCAGGCCTGCGAATTTTTCAAGGCCAATCCGTATATCTACCCGCGCATCAAAGCTATGCAGGATGTCGGCCTGGGCTATGTGAAGCTGGGCCAGCCCTCCACGACGCTTTCGGGCGGCGAAAGCCAGCGCGTGAAGCTGGCGGCAGAGCTTAGCCGCAAGAGCACCGGCAGCACCCTGTACCTGCTGGACGAACCCACCACCGGCCTCCATTTTGAGGATATAAAGCGCCTGATGGAGGTGCTGCAGCTGCTGGTGGACCAGGGCAACACCGTGGTGATAATAGAGCACAATCTGGATGTGCTCAAGAGTGTGGATTATCTGGTGGATATGGGGCCCGAAGGGGGCAGCGCCGGCGGTAATATAGTTTGCGCGGGCACCCCCGAAGAGGTAGCCCGCTGCAAAGATTCCTATACAGGAAGTTATCTGGCCAAGGTTTTGGAATAAGACCTATTCCAGTGCCTGTTTGCTGCCGCAGAACAGGATTTCGCCCGTGCTCTTCTCGCTTATGAAATACAGGAAAGGCTTGTTGGCCTTGAAGTAGAAGATGTCGCCGCCGGGGCCGACGCTGGTCACGCGCATACCTATGTAGGTCACTGCCGCAGCTTCGGTGCCCTCTTCGTCAACCTTGATTTTGGCTTTGTGACGGATCTCGTCTATGCACAGCGGAGTGTCGCTCATAGCAGAGAAATCGGCTGCGCCTGAGAAGGCCTTTTGCATACCCATATCCTGCAGAATCTCTATACAGAGGCTCTCTGCGGCATATTCCTCTTCGAATTTGGGCATTGAGAATACTGTGCGGTAGTAGCGTCCGCCGCTGCGGTAGGTGGCCCATTTTTCGGCATCCAGACCTGCGAGAACCTTCTCTGTGGAGACGCCGTTGCGGGGCACTATTATGGTCATTGCAAATGCGCCGTTGCCATAGGGCAGGCTCATTGCCTCTACATATTCGTCGCTGTAGACCCTGGCATCTTCAAAGGTCTTGTTCATAAAGGTGGTCTTGACCTGCGAGCCGTCCCAGTTGGTGAATTTATCTTCGGTATTGGCTTCCTTGTTGAACGGGTCCGCCCATATGCCCTTGAAATAGATGGCGTTCAGCAGGCTGACTATGGTGCTGGAAGGGACCTCGTCCACAATCTTGTTTATCATACCGTGGGTCTTTTCGCTGCACCAGCCGTTAATCTCGCCGGCGGCCTGCCTGCCGTCTGCCGGCAGGGCGCGCACCTCTGCGCGGAAGCTCTCTTCGATATCCTTTATATATGCAGGCTTGATTGTGATGCCCTTCTTTGCCCAGAAACTGTTAGCAATCTCAAACACGGTGGTGTTGTCCACATCCTGCAACGCCGGTATCAGGCTATGGTAGAACTCGCTCACATCGGCGTGGCTGAAGTCCTGGAAACCCAGCGCCCGGTACATCTCTGCCTGAGTTTCGCCCTGGGCACCGGCGGCGGTCATAGCCAGCGCCATCTGTATGCTGAACGGCGAAATGAAGATGTTTTTCCCGGCATCTTCTTTGGCGGCGGCCGCCTTCAGAAAGTCAAAAGTGAAGGTGTTGGCGGTGTAGCCAATCTGCTGCTGGGTTTTGGTCAGGACTATATCCTGGCGGTCTTTGGGCTTATTGTCGGCCGGAGTGACATCCGGCTCTTTTTGGCAGGCGCTGAACATCATAGCTGCGCCAAGAAGTATGTTCAAAAGCATCATTGTCCGTTTCATATAGCGATTCTTTATGAGATAAATGCAAAACTGTGCCAAAAATAACTATTTGCAGTTTATTTAGTACCTTAGCGCTATGCATCCGCTGGAAAAGATGATAGCGGAGGGCGAGCACCTCCACCAGGATTTCAAGTTTTTCCTCTCCGACGCGCGCAAGATTGCCCGGAGCGTGGCGGCGTTTGCCAACACCGACGGAGGCCGGCTGCTGATAGGGGTCAAGGACAATGGCAAGATTGTGGGTATCAAGAACGAAGAAGATATCCATATGATAGAGGCGGCGGCGCAGGTTTTTTGCAAACCCGAGGTCGATTACGAGCCCCGGATTTGGGAATATGGCCGCAAGCAGGTGCTGGAGGTGTGGATAGCGCCCAGTAGCCGCGCGCCCCACACCGCCCCCGACGAGAGCGGCAAGCCCACGGTGTATATCCGCAAGGCGGACGAGAACAAGGTGGCAAGCGCGGTGGAAAAGCGCTATCTGGAGCTCAAGTTTGCCACCGATCCCGTGGCGCTGGTGGTTTCAAAGCCGCAACAGCGCATTCTGGACTATTTTGCGGCGAACAACCTGCCGTTTGAGGCAGGTTACAGCTACAACATCCGGCGCATCGCAGCCGGCTGCCTGCTCAGCGAAAAGGAGTGTGTGGATGCAGTGAGCCGGCTGATACTACTAAATGAATCTGTTTGATTATGAAAAAGATATTTCTCTGCTTTGCCGTTAGTGCGGCTATGATTTTCGCTTTTGCCTCTTGCGGAAGATGGCAAACTGTGGGTGGTGCAACCGGCACCCCGTCCAATCTCAGGACCGATCTGATAGAAAACACCGATGTCAATTACGGCAAGGGACGGTATGCCACCATAGCCTCCAGCCACCCCAGTTTTTCCTGGGTGGTTCCGCCTGTAGGCAGCGGCACCGTGCAGGTGGCCTACAGAATAGTCCTGGACAAGCTGACAGGGGCGGGACCGGAAGCTTTCGGCACCGTAAACAGCCAGGTGTGGGACAGCGGCTGGGTAGAGTCCTCGCAAAGCGTGGCGGTGCCATACGGCGGGCCGGCGCTGGAACCCGGCTCCGACTATGGCTGGACTGTGGAGCATCGCCTGATAGCCTCTTCCGGAAGGCATTTTCAAACGTCTAAAAGCGTTTTAAAACGTTTTAAAACGGCTGGGGAGATGGTGGAGTATGCCACCCCCGGTTATCCTCTTGAAAGGAAAATTGAAACAGCTCCCGAGGGCAAGGGAGGTATCTTTGATTTTGGCAAGGTGGCTTTCGGCAAGCTGCGGCTTACTCTGACTGCCGCAGCGGACGACAGCGTCACAATCATCATTGGCGAGCGGCTCAAGGACGGCAAGATTGAGCATACTCCGCGCGTAAGTTCTGTGGTCTATGACGAAATAGGTTTGCGAGTCAAGGCGGGCACTAACACCTATGTGGTGGAGCCCAGCCGCGACGTCCGCAACACAGGGCCGATGGCGGTACCGACACAAGATTATGTCGGAGTTGTGGCTCCGTTCAGGTTTTGCTCGATAGACGGCAATGTAAAGGCAGACAAGGTGGAGCGCATCAGCTATCACTACCCGTTCAATATGGATGCCGCAAGTTTCCGCTGCAGCAACGACACGCTCAATGCCATCTGGGACCTTTGCCACTACAGCCTGGAGCCCTGCTCTTTTCTGGGCATCTGGGTGGACGGAAACCGCGAGCGCATCCCATACGAATATGACGCACTTATCGCGCAGCTGTGCCACTACGGCAGCGACGCGGAGTATTCCATAGACCGCCGCACCATAGAGTGGCTGCTGGCCAAACCCACCTGGCCTACAGAGTGGATTCTTTATACTGTGGAGATGGCCTGGAACGACTACATGTGGACAGGCGATACCCGTGCGCTCAAGGCTAATTATAACATTCTCAAGGCTCACAGCCTGGACGCCCTGCGCAAAGGCAACGGCCTCATAAGCACAAAAGAGGGGCAGACCCCGGAGTTTCTTGCAAGCATCAACCGCACCAGTGCAATAAGCGACATTGTGGACTGGCCGCACAACGGTTTTGAAGATGACGGCTTTGTATATTCCGATTTCAACGCCGTGGTAAATGCCTTGTATTACCGCACGCTGGTGCGCCTGGGCCGCATAGCAGAGGTTTTGGCAAAGGAAGGTGCAGAGAATTATGCCGCCCTCACCGGCCGTTATGCCGCCGATGCCGCCTTCTTCAAGACAGAGGCTGCCGAGACCAGAATGGCCTTCCGCAATGCCTTTTTTGACACTTCCCGAGGCTTGGTGTGCGACGGCATAGGCATAGAACACGCCTCTCTCCACTCCAATATGACGGCAATTCTGTGCGGCCTTCTGAACGACGACGAAGTGCCCGCCGTGGCCGATTTTGTACAGTCTCGCGGCTTGCGCTGCAGCATTTTCGGCGCCCACAATATGCTGGAGGCGCTCTATGCCGCCGGCCGCGGTGATGCCGCCCTGAAACTTATGACCAACCCCGATCTCCGCGGATGGTACAACGGCCTGCGTCTGGGAACGACCATCACCCTGGAGGCCTGGGATGACAGTTTCAAGCCCAATCAGGACTGGAACCACATAGCAGGCGCCGCTCCCGGCAACGCCATCCCCTTTGGCCTGATGGGTATCAGACCCGTGGAACCCGGCTTCTCGCTGGTGGAGATCCGGCCTCAGATCGGGGACCTGGAGTGGGCAGAGATGACCCTGCCGACCATCCGCGGCAGCATTCATATGCGCGTGGACGGCAATACTCTCTCCGTGACGATTCCCGCCAATATGCAGGCCGACATCTGGCTGCCCAACGCACGAGGCACAATGACCCGCACCACAGTGGGCAGCGGGTCACATAGCTTTGACAGGGTGTCCAGATATTAGTCGCCAGACTTATTCTTCCGAAGTAAACGGCAGTACGGGCAGCCTGTAGCTGTTCCAGAGGTGTCCTATGGCAAAGTCGTGCCAGAGGTAACGCACGTATTTGGGCTCCGGAACTTCGGGGGCGGTGCAGCCGATGCTGTTGCCGTCGGTGCCGGTGATGCGGGCTGGATACCAAACCTTGTCTTCGCCGGCAACCTCAAAGCCAGTAACGCCCTTGAACTCCCATCCCAGGTCGGAATGGATGCCGCCTCCGCAATTGCTCAGGTAAACGATGGCGTTGGGGCCGTTAAAGGTGGCTTTTAGCAAATCGGGGCAGTCGCTGCCGTAGTTCTTGAAGCCGTACCACTTTTCCAGGGCCAGATAGGCCAAACGCTCTCCGATTTCGGCCTTTTTGCGGGGATGGATTATGCCCTCTTCAAACTCGTATACAAGGTCGCAGGTGCCTATCATAGCCGAATTGGGAACCAGCTTGGCAGCCGCTTTCTGACGGTCGCGCAGCGGGGCCGCCAGCTTTGAATCGCCCTCCGAGCTGTAGGGGTGGGGGGCAATCTGCACATAGTAGAACGGCAGGTCGCCGCGGCCAAAGAGCTCTCTCCATCTGGTGACCATAGCGGCTTGCAACTTGGCGTAGTCCTGCACGAAAATGCGGCCCACGTTGGAGCATCCCTGATACCAGATGAAACCGTTGATGGTGTAGTGGCGCAGCGGATAAACCATTGCATTGTACATCATTGTGCAGGTGTGCCAGGGTGTGGAGGCCTTGTTTTCGCGGATATCCTTGTCCACATCCTCGCCCTTGATGCCGCCCTTTATCAGGGATTCGCGGTCCATCCAGCACTCAATCATAGTGCCGCCCCAGCAAGGGACGATGAGGCCTACCGGCACGCCCAGTTCGCGGGTCAGCTCGCGGCCGAAATAATAGGCAGAAGCGCTGAATTCGGCTATATGGCCGCTGTCGGTGGTCCACCACTCGCCGGTGGCATCTTCAAGAGGGGTTTCAGAGACAGCCTTTTTTATCATCACCATACGAAGTCCCGGGTAATGACGGGCGTCACGCATATCTTCGCCGCCGTTTTCAATGGGCTGGAAGCGCCAGCCGCCCATAGGCATCTCCATATTGGACTGGCCGCTGCACAGCCAAACTTCGCCGATAAGCAGATTTGCCAGAGAAAGTTTTTCTTTGCCGCAGGTCACCGTGACAGTCTGAGGGGTGAAAGAAGCCTCAGGGGTAGCCACGGCCACCTTCCAGAAACCGTCTTCACCGGCCACGGCCTTGTAGGCGGCCTTGCTCCAGGAAACTTTGACCTTTACGGTTGCGCCGGCATCGGCCCAACCCCATATATTGGCGTCAGCTTTCTGCTGAAGCACCATATTGTCGCTAAAAAAGCCCGGCATACGAAGACCGTCTGCCCTGGCTGCCAGGAAGGCCAGCAGGCAGGAAATAATAAGAATAATCCGTTTCATACACCAAAGTTAACCATATTATTTCTAACTTGCTGCCATTATGAAAAGAATACTTACCCTTTTGATGCTATATATGCTGGCTGCGTGCCATCACCAGCCGCTTCCGCCTGAGCCGATTGACCCTGAAGAGCCGGTTATCGACGACACTTATTCTTCCGTGAGCATTAAGAGCCGTGTAGATGCGGTGCAGCCCTCTACCGGACTTGTGCTCTGGAGCGACAATGCCCGCGGCCGCCACGGCTCCTACGGGCAGTCCATTTCCCTGGAATATGCCTATTGCCTTCCCTGCAAGGTGGTCAAGGGCAAAAAAGACGGTAATATCCAGTACGACTGGAGCTCGTTTAACTCCTGGCTGGACGATGTGGCCTCGCGCAATCACCAGGCAGTGGTGCGTTTCCGCTATGAATATCCCGGTAGCCGCGATGTGGACGGCAAGGCCGGCACCACCGCCGTGCCCGACTATATCAAGGCCCTGGATGATTACAACGAGACTTATTACAAAAACGAAGACGGCCCCACATACTATGCCGACTGGACCAATGCCGAGCTGCAGTGGTTCACAAAGCAGTTTTATACCGATTTCAATGCGGTATACAAGAGTGACCCCCGCATCGCCTTTGTTGAGGTCGGATTCGGCCACTGGAGCGAATATCACATCTACGGCACACCGCTCAAGCGCGGCATCAATTTCCCGTCTAACGAATATCAGAAAGAGTTCCTGACTTATTTAGCAGGGGCGCTTGAGATACCCTGGCTAATATCCATAGATGCGGCCGACAGTTCTCCGGTAGTCAAAGATCAGTCGCTTATGGCGCTCACCTTCGGCCTGTTCGACGACAGTTTTATGCACAAGGATCACGAAGGTGACTATAACGAAGAGTGCTGGGATGCAATAGGGAAGGGCGTCCGCTGGATGACAGGCGCCTGCGGCGGCGAAATCAGTTATTACAGATCTTCTGACCAGCGCAACTTCCTGAATCCCGAAGGGATGTACGGCGTCACCTGGGAGCAGGCCGCGGAGAAGTATCACATCACCTTTATGATTTCAAATGACGCTCCGGGCGGCACCTACGGCACGGCAGAGCGATTCAAGGAGGCCAGTATGTTCAGCGGCTACAATTTTGCCATCACAGAGCTCAAGACCAACGACAAGAACACTATCGCCAGAGTAACCAACACCGGCATCGCCCCCATATATCGCGATGCTTTTCTGGCGGTGGGCGGCGTGCGCAGCAAAACCTCCCTCAAGGGCCTGTGTCCCGGCCAGGAGAGGCTGGTGCAAGTAGAAAAGCCCACCGACGGCAGCGATGTCACCATAGAGTCGGACTATATACTCCCGACCCAGAAAATCCAGTTTGATGCAGATCTATAAAATAACCTTAATATGAAAAAAATCATTCTTGCAGCAGCCACCTTGCTTATGCTGGCATCCTGCGCCCCCAAAAAGGCAGAAGGCCCCCTGCGCCTCAATTGCCTTGTTACTGTCTCTCCCGAAAACCGCGACCAGTACATTGAGTTGTGCAAGCAGCACGTGGCTGCTTCCCGCGAAGATGAAGGCAACATTGCCTTTGACCTGATGGAGAGTGCGACCGACTCTACAAAGTTCCTGATTTTTGAGACCTGGGCCGATCAGGCATCGCTGGACAAGCACTCTGCGAGCCAGCACTTTGCAGACATTGTGCCTCAGACCAGCGCCCTGGCAACCACCGTTTTGCAGCAGATGCAGGCAGGTGCAGAACCCGAAGGCGATTTTGTGCTCCGGCTCAACTGCCCCACCACCGTTTCTGCAGAAAACCGCGAGGCCGTGATAGCTCTTTGCAAAGAGCTTGTGGCAAGCTCGCTTGCCGACGAAGGCAACATCGCCTACGATTTGTATCTGAGTACCACCGATCCTGCAAAGATGCTCATTTTCGAAACCTGGAAAGATCAGGAGTCTTTGGATAAACACTCCGCTGCAGAGCATTTTACCCGTCTGGTGCCTCAGATACAGGCGCTTGGAACGCTTGATGTAGAGAGCTTCAAGCTGCCCGTCAAATAGCGATGAAGGGCCCAGCAAAGTTGCTTGTTTCCCTGCTGCTGGCGTTAGCTCCGGCGGCGGTGTCCGTTGCGCAGCCTGCGGCCGTGGATATGGGCCTCAGCGTGAAGTGGGCCTCCTGCAATCTGGGCGCAGACGTGCCTCAGGGCAGCGGCGATTTCTATGCTTGGGGCGAGACTGCCGTCAAGGCTGATTATTCCGGCGACACCTATTACTGGAGCGCCAATCCCGCCAGGTATGCCGAGCGGTTCATCCTCAACCGGCAGCTGGATGCCGAAGACGATGCCGCACAGGTGCGGCTTGGAGGCGGTTGGAGAATGCCTACGTTCACAGAGATGAACGAGCTGGTGCAGCAGTGTGACTGGCAGTGGACTACGCTGGAGGGCGTAAACGGTTACCGGGTGACCAGCCGCACCACCGGCGGGAGCATCTTCTTGCCGGCGGCGGGCTATAAAGAGGGGCAGGAGGTGCTGTTTGCAGGCAGCGCCGGCCGCTACTGGACCGCCACCCGCCATCCCTACCACGCCAACTGCGCTATGGAACTCTTCTTCAGCTCCGACTTCCACTACGCCTACTTCTACCGTCGCCTCCGCGGCTACCCCATCCGCCCCGTCTGCGAATAGCCGCTAGCCTGCGGCGGCAGATGCCTCCGCCTGAAAGTTTTGCTCCCTGACGCTCGGTCGGTCCCCTCCCTCGCTAACGCCGGTCGCAAATCCTTTCAGGCATCCGGCTATTATCTGCCGCGACTACCTGCAGTAGAAGGTGAGGGTCTTGCCGCGGGTAATGTCGCGATGGGAGATGAAGGGGCGTTTGAGGCGTTTGCAGCCCAGCTTGAAGGCCGTCTTAGAGGCGGCTTTCCTGTTTATCGTGAAGTCGCGCCCATTCTCCTGATGGATTGTAATCCTGTCGAAAGCGGGTATTCCAAGGGCATATTCGGCGCTGCCGGGACAAACCGGGTAGAACCCCAGACAAGCGAAAACGTACCACGCCGACAGCTGCCCCGCATCGTCGTTGCCGCTCAGGCCGCCGGGACTGTTGCGGTATTCGGTGCGCATAATCTCCTGCACCGCCGCCTGGCATTTCTCCGGCCGGCCGATGTAATCGTAAAGATAAGCAATCTGATTGCCAGGCTCGTTGCCGTGCCAGTAGCGGTTCTCGCTGAACATCAGATCCAGCCGCTCCTCGAACAGATCGCGCCCCACAAACTCTATCAGGCCGGGGATATCCTGCGGCACAAACCAGCTGTAGTGGCAGGGGGTGCCTTCGGTTATGAATGATGTCTTTTTAAGATAATTATCCTCGTCCAGGAAAGTGCCGTCTTCGTGGCGGCCCTGGGCGTAGCGGGTGCGCGGGTCAAACACATTGCGCCAGTTGCCGGCGCGGGCCGTGAGCGCTTTATAATCCTCTTTGCTTCCCAGCTCTCGCGCCAGCAGCGAAGCGCACCAGTCGTCGTAGGCATATTCCAGCGTGCGGCTGGTCTGCTCGTTGGCGTGGAAAGCATATTTCACGTGCTCTTCCAGCGGCAGAAAGCCCAGACGCATATAAACCTCCAGCGCCCGCCGTCCGCGACCGTCTATATAAAGCGAATCGCAAGGCGTCTCAGAGCAATTCTTGCGGATGCCCTCCCAGGCCTTATTATAGTCGAAATTGCGGATGCCCTTGGTGTAGGCGTCAGCAATCACACTGGCGGCGTGGTCGCCAATCATAGCGCTGGTATAACTGCCCCACATAGGGAAGATAGGCATCCAGCCGCCGCGCTCGTATTTGCGCACCAGCGCCTGCATCATTTCGCCGCTGCGCTTGGGCTGGATTATGGTGTGCAGCGGGTGCAGTGCCCGGAAAGTATCCCAAAGGTTGAAATCGTCAAAGTCGGGCTCGGCATCTATGTCGCTTACCATACGGGGGCTTAGCGAGGCGCGCCAGAATGAGGTGTAGAAGTGTTTTTTGACCTGGGGGTCGCCACCTTCGACCTCTATCATACCCAGACGCTGCTCCCAGATGGCCTCCACGCGGCTTCTGGCGGCGTCGAAGTCCCAGTCGGGAATCTCGCTCTCCAGATTTGCGGCGGCTCCTTCCAGACTGGTGAAAGAGGTGCCCATACGCACCAGAAGTGGGCCGGGGGTATCCTCAAATTCTATTTCGTACATTATCCGGCCGATGGGCTTGACGGCCTTTATGGGCTTGTTGAACCGCACCACCGCCCACGATGAATAGCCAGCCAGCTTGCCCCAGCCGTTATAAATGCGATGCACGGGGTTTTCTGCCCTTATTTCGCCCGTTTCGCGATCCCAGCTAAGGTTTGCGTCGTTGTACTGCGTGTTGGCTCCAAATGTGAGCTTTTTACACTCCAGTTTCATTATGGCGCTGCGGCCAAAGCCCGTGAGGCAGTGGCCGCCGTAGCGATAATAGCCGGGCTGCGCTTCTTCTTGCGAGTGGTCCAGCGGCACCGGTTTGCAGTCCGGAATGATAAAGAAAGATCCGTAGTCCTGCGTTGCACTGCCGTCCAGCCAGTGAGAGGCGCGGAAACCCATCCACTCGGGCGCCTCCCAGCGATAGGGGGTGACCCCTTTCTGGTCGGAGATGCAGGTGGCAGGGGTCCAGTAGGTCATACCGTTGGGCGTGGTCACGCAGGGGAGGGTGTTGCCCACAACTTCGCCGCCGGCGCCAAAAATGCTGGCCGTGGGCGAGTCCGCCACCGCGCAGCCTATACGGGTGTCTATTTCGCGCACCGGCAGGATGCCGGCCAAAAGAGTCACAAACAGTGCAATCAGTTTCATACCACTAAATTAGCCCAATAGCTGCAAATACGCAAAAGAAAAGAGCCCCGGATAGCCGGGGCTCTGTATCTAAAAGAGAAGCAAAATGATTAGAGTTTAATCTTGAGAGGGAAGTTTTTCATATTTTCACCGCTCTTGTTGCCCCATGCGTAAACTGTGATTTCAGAATCGGGGATTGTAGGGAAGTCAGCACGAGGGATAGAGAACTCAAGTTCAACGCCAGAAGCATCTGCCTTGCCGTTTGCATTGTAGTTGGCAAGTGAGCCGCTGGGTTTCATCATGCTCTCGCCCAGAGGTTTCTCTGCAAATGCAGGAGCGTCACCGGTGCCGGCAAAAGGCCATATTACAAAGATGCACTCGTAAGGTGAATTGCCCCAGATGTCACCGGTGCCGGTTGCAGGATTATTGTCATAATCAAGTGCATAATACAGATATCCACCGGCATTCCAGAGTGCGCTGTTGGCAACTCTCTTGGTATAGAAGTAGATATTGTTGGCATCGCTGGCCATCTTGAACTCCAGATAAGTGGCGCCGTCAGATTCGTTGACCGAACCCTTTACATTTGCCCAGTCGGACATATCACCGTCGATAGTAATCTGTACGGGAGCGGCCTCCTCGTAAACGAACACGTTCTTGACCATAATAGCCTCTTCGTGAACGGCAGAGGTGGGAACAACGAAGCGGAACCACTTGATTGCTGCGGGGTCGAACGGAGGATTACCCTCTGCTGTAGAAGTGAAACCACTTTCGCTCAGTGCTAAATCAATCTCGTTCCAGCCTACCTTGGCATCTTTGAGGAATGAAGTGGGCCAGTTGCGCTCCTGTTTGTCAGCATAATCGGATGCCAACTCTACCTGACCTGCATCGGGGTTGAGTTTTTCAAGACTGCTGACATAGTACTCAAAATGTAGGTGACCGTTCTGGAGAGTAATGCCGCCGAAAGGCTGGGTTGTGAAGTACATATTTGCCATACCGCCGGCGCCCATAAGTCCGCCGAGGCACTGGTTAACGGGGTTGAAAGCGCCTGCACCGCCAAGGGTTGCCAGGGCGTTGAAGTCCTCAAGACCTTCTTTGAACATATAGATTCTCTCGGCCTCGGGAACAGTGCAAGTGCACTCGATCTCCTCGTTGTTGGGAGCTGCGCAAGCCCTGATATTGATGGTAGCGGTTACTTCAGGTTTACCCTTGGAAGTAATAGTTACAGCTACGTGGTTCGCTTCATTAACGGCAACGGTATTGCCGGTAACGGTAACGATACCCTTGTCATCAATGGTGAAAGCACCTTCTGCATAAGAGTATTCAACATCGTCCTTGCTGGCGCCTGCGGGTTCAACCTCAAAGAAATCTTTGAGATCCACGGATTTGCCTACAGGGATGAAGAGGTTCTTCCTGGGAACCAGCTTGACGTTGATGGCAGAAACGGCAGGAGCTGCCTCGTAAACGAATACGTTCTTGACCATAATGGCTTCCTCGTGAACGGCAGATGTGGGAACAAAGAAACGGAACCACTTGATGGCGTCGGGATTGAAGGGACCCTGACTTAAAGAAGTCTCGCCACTCTCACTGAGAGCAAGGTCTACCTCGTTCCAGCCAACCTTAGCGTCCTTGAGGAACGTAGTGGGCCAGTTGCGCTCCTGCTGGTCTGCGCCGGATGAAGTGAGCTCTACCTGACCTGCATCGGGGTTGAGTTTTTCGAGGCTGCTGATATAGTACTCAAAATGCAGGTGACCGTTCTGGAGAGTAATGCCGCCGAAAGGCTGGGTTGTGAAATACATATTTGCCAAACCGCCGGCGCCCATAAGTCCGCCGAGGCACTGGTTAACGGGGTTGAAAGCGCCAGCGCCACCAAGTGAAGCCAGGGCGTTGAAGTCCTCAAGACCTTCTTTGAACATATAGATTCTCTCAGCCTCGGGAACAGTGCAAGTGCACTCGATCTCCTCGTTGTTGGGAGCTGCACAAGCCCTGATATTGATGGTAGCGTTTATCTCAGGGTTAGCCTTGGAGACAATCTTTACAGCTACGTGGTTCGCTTCATTAACGGCAACGGTATTGCCGGTAACGGTAACGATACCCTTCTTGTCGATAGTGAACGCGCCTTCTGCATATTCAAAGTTAACAGAGGTCTTCAGGGCACCTTCGGGTTCAACCTCGAAGAAATCTTTGAGATCTGCAGTCCCGCCTACGGGGATGAAGAGGTTCTTTCTGGGAACCAAATTAACGGTGATAGCTTCGATAGCAGGAGAAATCACCTCCTTGGGAATTGCAATGGAGTTGTCGCCAATGTTGATGTAAACATACTCCTCGTCCTCTTCGATAGAGGGTTCGGGACCGGTCTTCTCGCCGCAGTCTTTCCAGGAGTCTGTGGGGCCGAAACGATACCACCACTTATTGTTGTCAAACTGGAACTCGGGAGTCTTGACAGTTGCGGGAACAGGCTTGCCGCTCTCATCTTTGACAACCTGTCCGTTTACGGTCCAAACCAGTTCGCCGCCTTCTTCCTTCACACCAATGGTAGGAGTCTGGCCGTCTTCGCCATCTTCGCCGTCAACGCCATCTCTGATGACAGCCTGTGTGTTGTCGGTAAACTTGATGACATAGCCCTCGGCAGTCTCGGTAACCTCCTTTACATAGACATTGTTCTGGAGAGCGGAGACGGAGTTTGAGAGGCCCGAAACTGTGGAGTTGAGTGCCTCAAGGCCTGCAACTTTCTGCTCAAGGGTGTCAAGCCTTTGGTATACATCAGCAATATCCAAGCAGGATGTTGCCATCAGTACGATACCAAGCAGATACAAAAACGCTTTTTTCATAATAAATAAATTAGTTGTGAGTATAATGTTATAGTTAATCGATTGACGGGTTTGTTGTGAACCTTTGGTAACTACAAATATAAATAAACAAAAAATGAATTACAACAAATTTATTTGATGTTTATTTAACGAAACCGACCGAAACAAACGTGAGCGCATCGGGGAGAATCATAGGCCAGTACTCCCAGTTGTGATCGCCGTCGCGCACGCGCAGTTCGTTGCGGATTCCGCGCCGGTTCATCTTGAAATGCATCTCGGTGCTAAGGGGCAGAAGCCAGTCGTCGTCGCCTATATCAAATGTCCAGCGCACGGTGCGCAGCTGAGCCACGGTGCTCTCGTCGGCATTGTCCACAAAGTCCAGCGCGGAGTTTTCGTGCACCGAACGGCACACCACGGCCATCTGGTCGTCGGGGTCAAGGCCGCCCACCTCGCCTTTCTCGTCCAGCCAGGGGCTCATCGCATAGCAGCTTGAGAACATACCCGGATGGTGCTGGCAATATACGGTGCTGCCGCCTCCGCCCATAGAGAGGCCCATAATGGCACGGTGGCCCTTGTCGCCTATGCAGCGGTATTTGGTCTCTACGGTGGGCATCAGCTCCTGGAAAAAGAAGTCCTCGTAGTTGCGGCCGGGAGTGTTGAAATAGCCGTTGAGCACTTTGCGGGGGTTGGGATGGCCGGCGTTGGGCATAATAATCACCATCTCGGCAATCTGGCCGCTGGCAATCAGGCGGTCGGCAATAGCCCCGGCGCGTCCGTGCGAAGCCCAGCCATCGTAGGTGTCACTCAGACCATGCAGCAGGTACACCACGGGATACTGCTTGCCTCCGTCGTCCCAGCCGTCGGGCAGATAAACATTGCAGAGCACGTCCGTGCCAAGTATTTTACTGGGGATGGTGTCGGTGACAACCCGGCCGGCGAAAGCGCTGAAACTAAGCGCCAGGCACGCGATAAACAGGGATATTCTTTTCATAAAGCGATAATTTTCAGTAAAGATATAGATTAATTCGTAACTTCGTAGCTATGAAAAAGAATATCCTAACAATCCTTGCCGCAGCCGCCCTTGTGCTGGCTGCCTGCGCTCCCAAACAGACTCTTACAATATCGGGTTTGAACCCGGCCGACTTTGAAGATACCCGCGACGGAATACCCGTGGCGCTGTATACCCTCACAAACGCCTCCGGAATGGAGGTCTGCATCACCAATTTCGGCGGACGCATAGTCTCCATTGCCGTTCCCGACCGCGAAGGCACAATGCGCGACGTGGTGCTGGGCTTTGACAAGATTGCCGATTATTATCCGGAGAACAACAACTCCAACTTCGGGGCTTTGATTGGCCGCTACGGCAACCGTATAAATCAGGGCCGCATCACCATAGACGGCACCACCTATCAGCTGCCGCAGAACAACTACGGCCACTGCCTGCACGGCGGCCCCGACGGCTGGCACTACAAGACCCTTCAGGTAGAAGAGGCCGACAGCAAGCATCTGAAGCTGCGCGTGGACTCTCCCGACGGCGATGCCGGCTTCCCCGGTGAGGTGACCGCCTTTGTGACATACACCATCACAAACGACAATGCCCTGGAGCTGGAATATGAGGCAACCTGCGATGCCCCCACGGTGATTAATCTGACCAACCATTCTTATTTCAATCTCTCCGGCGATCCGGCAGGCCACGCTGTCACAGAAGATGAGCTTATGATCTCCGCATCCGGATTCACCCCGGTGGATTCCACTTTTATGACCACCGGCGAGATTGCTCCCGTAGAGGGCACTCCGTTCGATTTTCGAGAGGCCAAGCTTATCGGAGCCGATATCGAGGCCGACAACGAGCAGCTGCGCAACGGCCACGGATATGACCACAACTGGGTGCTGGACACCGAGTGCGACGACACACGCGTGGCTGCGGAGCTTTACTGCCCCGCCACAGGCATCGATATGAAGGTTTACACCTGCGAGCCAGGCCTGCAGGTATACGTGGGCAATTTCCTGGACGGCAGCGTCACCGGCAAGAAGGGTGTCGCCTATGATTTCCGTCACGCCATCTGTATGGAGACCCAGCACTATCCCGACTCTCCCAACAAACCTCAGTGGCCCAGTGTGGTGCTTCGCCCCGGCGAGACTTACCGCAGCGAGTGTATATATATGTTCTCGGTTAAATAGGAATTATCTGGTCCAACTCTCCAGAGAGGCGCTCTTTACGCGGAACCAGTTGTTGGGGCCGTCTTCCATAACTCTGTATTCCTGATGGTTGCTCCAGGATGCCGGGCGGTCTTTTATAGCCATATCTTCCCCGGTGTCGTTTTCCAGATAGGGGGATATTAACTGGTGCCAGACCCTTATGCGGGCTGTGGCGGGCAGAATGCCGGTGTACGGATTGGTGTTGTCGGAAAGCTCCTGAAGATAGCGGGTATATCTCTCCCGGAAGTCGGTAACTTCCAATATTTTGCTGATAAGAACACACTCTTCCAGCCCCCAATGGTAGGGGTCGTGGCGTCCGGAGTCACTTTGAACACCGCAATAGTGCGATGTGCCCAAGGTGTTGTCGTAGTCATAGGGGAGCATATAGAGTTTGTAGTTTTCCGGGTCCCGGCTATTGAAATAAAGATAGAAATTGTTCATATCGTTCCAATAGTCGTCCCAATGCCCCAGCGCCACGTTGGCGGCGTACATCTTGAGCAACAGGTCCACGTCGCAGTGGCTTTGAATCCAGTTATAGAAGTCAGATCCTTTAAGTGTGTTGAGGTTTTTTATGAAACCCTTGAGCTGAGCTGCCGCCTTCTGGAACTCGGCGCTGCTGTCCTCTTTCAGCTCGTAGGCATAGGTGTTCGGGGAGTTGTCGTCTAAATGGAATCGCCAGTCTTCCCTGTCTCTCAGATTGGCGCCCCATCCGCATTTCCAAAGGTAGCCGTCAGGACTGCCGAATTCCGGGCGCCGCTTGGCATATTGGCGGTCTATGGATTCGCTCATCAGATATACTCCGAAGTAGGCGGGATTCCCGTCTCCCACTTTGATAAAAAGGCGGCACCAGGAGGTTTTAGGGGAGGTCCACACACCGAATTTTTCCAACATATCAAAGCAGAAGTGCTCACGGATATAGGTGGGGTCTTCCTTTGCATACTTGAGATTGATGCGTCTTATTCCGGCTATCTGACCGTCTTCGCTGAATTTTCTGAAATGGAGGCCGAAATGTACGTGATGCCACTTGGGGTTATCGGGGTTGTGCTTCTGGCCGTTCTTGCCTTCCGGGCGCCTGCGGGAGGTCTGGCCGCGAAGCCTAAGGCCGGCATCCCGGGCAGTCGAGGTTCGTTCCCCTTTCTGTAGGGTTACGGCATCGCAACGGAAATAATCGTGGTTGTGCGGCTCTTTGTCATATGCCGCCAGCAGATTGTTCCATTCCTGCTCGCTTATGGCTATTGTCAGGGCGGGAAGCGCCTCGTCATCAAAGAGATAGCCTACGCCGTCGGCATAGCTCTTGCCGCTGTCATCAACGTCAATGCGATCCTTACCGCAGGAGGAGGCAAGGATCGCAATGGCGATGAATATGAAGAGTCTTTTACTCAATTACAATCATTGTCCAATACTTGAGCGACGGCACAGTGACGTCAATCTTCATACCAGAAGATTTCCAGTTTGCAATTTTGGGCACGCCGCCGTCCACATCGGGTGAGGCTATCCACACTTTGGCGGGCTCCCGGGAAGAGCGGACAGATATGTCGAAATCTTCGTAGAGGGGCGGAACTGCCTGATTGTGGCTGTCGTCGCGCCAATCCAGATGTGTCGCACCGGCAAAGTTAAGTAAATGTATCACAATCTTCTCTCCTACGCGGAAAGCCACATAGTTCACGCTTCCTTTAACCGGGCCCCAATCGGCAAGTTTTATCTTGTCGCTGGAGAGGTTGGGGGTGTAGCGTTCGCCTCCGTCGCGCAGCAGGTTCTCGTAGCCGACCAGAAAGTCATAGTAGTGAACCAGTGCTTCAGAGAGTTCGGAAGACATCTTCATTGCGTCATTGGGGAAATACTCGTTGCAGAGCATATGCTCTCCCAACTCCAGGTGCGAGCCGCCCAGGGCGAACATTACGGCGTCGGCCAGCAGTACCGCGGGGGTGTTGAAGGTACCCGACTGCTTGTAGTTCATATAGGCAGCCAGCACCGTGTTCTTGCCCGGGGCGAACGACTGGTTTTCCTTCATTATCTTGTCTATCTCGTCGAAACCGACGGTCCAGACCTCGTTATAGAGGAAATCAGAAGGTGCGGCGGCAATCCTGGACTGTCCGTAGCGGCTCACAGCGTTGAAAGCCAGTTTCTTGTCACTGCGGCTGCTCTTCATCTTCTGCAGGAACTTGCCGTATCCTTCGGCCATGTTCACGCTGCTTCCGTTAGCATTGTAGCGGTTGCCGCGGTTGCCGAGCTGGTCTATATGGAAACCGTCAAAGTCATATACGGCGTAAACGTCGTCTACCTGCTTCGCAAAGTAGTTGAGCCAGCCGTCGTTGCCCGGATCTACCAGATAGATGTTGCTGCGGAAGGGGGCAGAGAGGGGGTGGTAGTCGCGGTTGCGGCGGGAGGCATCCTTGTAGATATACCACGAGGGGCTCACGCCATCATCTTCTGCCCATTCCAGCACCCCGTAGCAAAGGTCGTAGAACATAGAGGCGATGTTGTATTTGTGGGCCTCTTCTATGTATCCCTGAACAACCTCTTTCTCGCATAGGTCGCCGATGATGCTGGGCCATTCTGTATCGGGGTTTTCCACGGTGCCGGCCAGCGGGTGGTGATGGTCATACATCCAGTCGTAATACTGGATGCCGTTGATGTGATAGCGGTTGAGGTTGGCTATGACAGAGGCCCGTTTGGACGGTACCACCCCTCCGAATTTGGAGAGGAAACCGTAGCGCGGGAAGCGGGTCCAGTCGCTGGAGACATCCACCGCCACGCTACCCACAGTGCGGATTATTCCCTCGGCATTCTTGCCGAGGAGCTCTACGAAATATCCTTGGAAGTCATCAGAAGGTGGAGTCCAGGTCCAGGTGGCGCTATCCTCAAGTATTTCTTCCCGGATTACCTGACCGAGATGCCAGTAGCGGACACCAAGCCCACTCTGGCTGCGGTCGCCGGTGAATATAACTGTGCTGCCGGGAGCGTACACCGCCTTGTCGGTGGTGACGGCCACGTTGCGCAGAATCTGATTCCTTGGCAGCTGGTCTTCGAAGCCGTCCACCGGTTCGGGTACCGGCTGTGGCTTGGTGCACTGGCACAGCACGAGGCCGGCCAGTGCCACTATAGCCGCAACTTTGAAGAATAGTTTCATTACTGTTTCTTGATGATTACAGTCTCGCTCTTCTGGTCAAGAGTAATGGTGTAGTAACCAGCGGTTTGTTCGGTGATAATCCACTTCTGGTCAAGCTCTTTGATGCCTGTTGCGGCAACTGCGTCGCTGGCCTTGTCAATGAATATCATAGGTTCCGCTTCGCCTGTAGGAACCTTGTCGGTGGTTTTTGCCAGATACCAGGCGCCGTACCAGTCGGTAGAGCGGTCGCAGGTGAATTTGAGCTCTCCTGCCTTGAGCATGCCTTCCCACTTCTGGGTCCATTGGTCAACTTTGGTCATAGGTACTGCATTGGCGATGTCCCAGCCGGCTTCGGTCGCGCTGCCGATGATCCACATCTCCTGATAGGGTTCGTAAGCAACGTGGTATACTTTTTCCTTGCCTTCGCGGGCATAGAGATACATATGGTACATCTTGTCAGCACTAACACTCCACTCTGCGTTGGAGGTCTGGGAAACAGCTGTAGCGGACATTTCCTGGCCGGCGGTTGCTGCAAAGTAAGAATCGCCGCTTCCGTCTGCGTTTACATTGTAGTGGAAGTTGCCGGCATTTTTAAAGTAGTGACCGCCAAGGAAAGCATAGCCGCTGCGGAACATTTCAGCAGGCTCGCTGAAAGCGGTACCGACCATATACATTGAGAAGTATTTGGGGCCGCCGGTCTTGGTGATGGTGATGGTGAGCTTCTCTATGTTGAGGACAATCTTGTAGTTGCCCTGCTCTGCGATGATGAACTTGTTGTCGGGGGTATCCACGTGGGGGAGAGACTCGTCATCTACGCGTTCGCCGGTCTCGGGATCGTCCCAGAGGTGGTCACGATAATAGAGAGTACCCTCTTCATCGCCTTTGTTGTAGCTGGGTACCCAGCCGTCTCTTGTGACCATAAACTTGAGCTCGCCGGAGAACAGTTCGCCGCTCCAGGTAAATCCGCCGTCCTCGCCGTCTATCGGGCTCATCTCGGGAGCATTTGCCAGATCCCAGCCAACAGAGGTTGCGCTGCCGATCATATACAATACAGAAGGCTTTGGTTCGAAGCCGGTGAGGGTGATGGTAACCTTGTTGGAGATGACATCATCTACCTCGTTGCTCTTGATGGTAGCATATACGCACACGTCAAACTGAGCGGTCTGGCCGTTTTCAAGGCCGAACTCCTCTTTGGCAATCTTGTTCAGCTCAATGGCTGTCAGGGTCAGGCTGGTGACGCCGGTGCCCAAATCTACCTCATAGCCGTTCTCGAAGTTGCCGCCCTGACGGTCAATCAGCACTGCATATTCGATGCGGGCGCCGGTACCCATATTGGTTGTGGCGTTCCAGCTGAGGGTAAGTGCGTCATCGTTCTGGTGGTCCTTGTCCATCACCGGAGTGGTGGTGGAGGCAGTCAGGGTGATGGGTGTGTTTTCTTTTCCACTGGGGGTGGGGTCGTCTTTGCCGCCATCGTTGGGTTTATTACAGCCGGCGATGGTCAGCAGCACTGCTGCTGCGATTAAAAAGAATTTTTTCATATCTATTGATGTTTATTTGTATGCGTCGTTTTGAGTAAACAGAGGATTGGCGTCTATCTCGACCTGCGGAACCGGATAGAGCAGGCGGCCGATGGAGGCATTTTTCTTGCCGATGGAGTGTAGGAAATTCACCGCGTACTGGCCGCCGTCTATGCGGATCATATCAAACCATCGGTGGCCTTCGAAGGCAAGCTCCATACGGCGCTCGTGGATGATGATCTTTTTCATTTCGGCCTTGTCGGTGGTGGTGACGGGCTTCAGGCCGGCTCGCGCGCGAACAATGTTCAGCGGAATCCGGGCCTCTTCTGTGCGGCCCAGTTCGTTAAGGGCTTCTGCCTTCATAAGCAGAACGTCTGCAAAGCGGTATACCACCGTGTTTGCCGGACAGTTGTCAACCTTGTCGGCAATGGAAGTGGGGATGCACCATTTGCGCACATTATAGCCGGTTGTGGACCACTCGGGGTCATATTCCTTGCCGTCAAAGTCGGGGCAGCCCTCGTAGAAGATGGTGTAGTCCTTGCGCAAGTCGCCTTCTTCGTATGCGTCAACAAATTCCTGGGTGACGTGCTGCCATCCATAGCCGCCTCCGCCCACCATATTGGAGTTGCGGGGAGCCATGAAGCAGTTCAGCCACTGCGACTGGTTGTCGTTGTCGCTGAGCCAGTTGGTGCAGGCGGCCGGATCTCCTGTGTATTGAATCTCGAAAAGTGATTCGGGTCCGTTCTGGTTGAGTTTTCCCGTGTCGGGGTTATACCAGTTGTCGGCATAGGCCATTTTGCTAAGGTCGTATCCCTGGGCCTCGATGTCTTCGCAAAGAGAGACCACTTCGCCGTAGTTGGTGCCCAGGGTCAGGAATACCTTGGCCAGCTGGCACTCAGCCGCCTCTTTGCAGGCGCGGCCGAGGTCGGTGTTGCCATATTGCTTTTTGTAGGGCAGACGGGCAATGGCGTCACGGGTGTCGGCGATAATAGTGTCGTATACCTGCTCTTTGGGAGTGCGGGCTATGTTCAGGTCGTCGCTTGCAAAGAGCGGTTTTGTGCGCAGGGGAATGTCGCCAAAGAAGCGCACCATAATGAAATAGTAGTGGGCGCGAAGGAAATGGCATTCGCCTATAAGACGGTCCCTGAGTGCATTATCCATTTTGGTCTCCGGCAGTATGCTGAGCGCCAGATTGGCCCTGAGGATGCCCGGATTGGCTCGCCATACATCCTTGGCGGCGGCGTTGGACGGGTCCGCGGTGAAGTTGGCAAGCTGCACGGTTTCAATGCCGTCGGTGCCGCCGCCGGCACCCACATTACTCTCGCCGGCCACCACATCGGTGCTCCATATGCGCATATTGTAGAGCTTGGGCCATTGCAGGGGCTGGTAGGCTGCATTCACCAGGGAAACAGCGTCGTTTTCCGACAGTGTAGAACTGGTTCCGATGGAGTCATATGGAGTTTTGTCCAAAAACTTGTCGCAAGACGCCAGCGCCAGGGCCGCTATAGCAAGAATCAATATATACTTTTTCATAATCATCAGAATTTAAGGTCGATACCAAGGCTCAAGGTGCGGGTCACGGGGTATGTGCCCCAGTCGATGGAAGAAACTCCCACTTCGGGGTCAAACCCGGTGTAAGAGGTCAGGGTAAAGAGATTGGTTCCCTCGAGATAAACCCTGAAAGCGTTGATGCCCAAAGCGCGGACAGCCTTCTGCGGCAGGGACCAGCCCAGGGTGAGGTTCTTGAGACGCAGGTAACTACCGTCCTCTATGTAGCGGGTACTGGGGCGGGTGTTGTTGTTGGGGTCGCCGTAGATTGCACGGGGCATACTGTTGGAGGTGCCTTCGCCTTTCCAGCGGTCTTCAACCATTGCGTACTGATTGCAGACAGTGCTCATACTGGTCATATCCACCTTGGTTACATTGAAGATCTTGTTGCCGTATACGCTCTGGAAGAATACCGACAAGTCAAAACTCTTATAGCGGAGGGTGTTGTTCAAGGAGGCTATGAACTTGGGCTGGGAATAGCCGATAATTACGCGGTCATCGTCGTTGATGGAGCCGTTGCCCACACCGTTGTCGGTGTCTGCAAAGCGGATATCGCCCGGCTCCGCGCCCGGCTGGCTGGCCCAGTTGTCCACATCGTCCTGTGTCTGGAACAGGCCGCGGGTTTCCCATCCGATAAAGGCGCCGATGGGCTGTCCGACCATATTGGTGCAGAAGTACTGACCAAAGCCCGAGTCGTTATAGTAGAGGGCTTCGGCGGTATCCAGCGAAAGGATTTTATTCTTGTTGAATGTGATGTTGAAGTCGGTACCCCAATATAAGTCCTCGCGCACGATATTGTCGCTGGACAGGACTACTTCCACACCCATATTACGGATCTTGCCCTCGTTGGTGTAAGGGACGTCCTGGTCGTCGTAGCCGGTGCTGATGGGCACGGTCATCTTGACCAGCATACCGTTGGTGTTCTTGAGGTATGCATCCACGTTCAGGCGCAGGCGCGACTTGAAGAATGCCGCATCGAAACCGATATTGTACTGCTCCATCTCTTCCCAGTGGATGTCGGGATTGGAAAGTTTGTAGGCCACCAGCGAGTTGACCACGTTGCCGTTGAAGGAGTACTGGCCGGTATTGTAGACAGAAGCGAAGCTATAGTCACCGATTTCCTGGTTACCTGTAACGCCGTAGCCGGCACGCAGTTTCAGATAGGTGAGGGTGTTGTTCTTGGGGAACCATTCCTCTTCGCTGATTCGCCAGGCGCCGGCGAATGACGGGAACAGACCCCAGCGGTATCCGGGGCCAAACTTGGAAGACCCGTCGTAGCGTACGGTGGCTGTGAGCATATACCTGTTGTCGTAGCTCCAGTTGGCACGGCCCATAAACGAGGCGATGGCCCATTCGCTGCGGGTACCATTGAGACTTTCAATCTCGGTGCCGTTGTTGAACTGGCTGGCACTGTCGGAGAGGAAGCCCTTCTTCTGGCCGTTCATAAACCAGCTGTCGCCCCACTGCAGCGAACTGCCGGCCATAGCATTGATGGTGTGTTTGCCAAAGGTGGCGTCGTAGGTGAAATAGTTATCGGCCAGATAACTCATATAGCGGCTGCTCTGGGCCCAGCGCTCGGTTTTGGCTTGGGGATTGGGCGCCCAGGGATATTCCGGCCGGAAACTCTCGCTGATCACGAAGGTGGCGCCCATACTCTCGGTAGATTTGAACTTCAGGCCTGGAATCGGGAGCGAAATCTCCATAGTCTCGCTCAGCAAGAAGTTGTAGCCCTGAGTGCGGTTCTTATTGATGATGGCCGTACCTACCTGGTTCTTCTTGTCACCCCACCACAGGGCGTTGCCAGTTGGGCCGTTGTAGGTAACACCATCTTCTTTGAAGATTGGCAGGGCCGGGATACTCTTGAGCAGGTCGCTCATGGAATAGTCGCCGTTGGTCTTGTTGTCAAAGCTGCCGGTCAGGTTGGTAGAGAACTTTATCCACGGCTTGACCTGGTTGTCCAGATTTGCCTGGAAGGTGGCCTTTTTGAAACCGACGCTCTTTACAATACCGTCGTGGTCGGTGTAGCTGCCGGAGATATAATAGCGGTTCTTTTCGTTGCCGCCGGAGTAGGAGAGGCCATATTTCTGGAGGTATGCGGGAGATATCATCTCGGCAATCCAGTCGGTGCCTTTGCCCAGTGAGGCGGGTTCTGCCCAGGCAGGGTTGGGATTATTGCCCGAGGCCACCATCATATCGTTGTTGAGGGCGGCGAAGCCAGCTGCATCCAGCAGTTTGGGGATGCTGGTCGCCATTGCCACACCCTGGTTGGTGGTCAGGGTCAGGACACCGTCTTCGCTGGCGCCCTTCTTGGTGGTGACAATCACGACACCGTTGGCGCCGCGGGCACCGTAAATGGCGGTGGCGGAGGCATCCTTGAGCACGTCAATGGTCTCGATGTCGTTGGTGTTAAGGGCATTGAGACCCATATTCACCATAGGCACACCGTCTATCACCAGCAGCGGGTCGGAGTTGTTCACAGTGCCCAGACCGCGGATTTTGATGGAGACGTTGCTCTGCGGGTTACCGCTGTCCACAATGTAGACGCCGGCCATACGGCCCTGAAGCAGCTGGCCCACGTTTGAAGAAGAGCGGTCGGAGAGCACTGTGCTGCTCACGCTGGATACGGCTCCGGTCAAGTCGCTCTTGCGCACCGTGCCGTAGCCGATAACCACCGTCTCTTCCAGCATCTCGGCATCTTCTTTAAGGATGATTTCCACAAAGTCGCGGCCGTCTACCGCAACTTCGGCATCCTTGTATCCGATGCAGGTCACCTTTAGCAAATCGGCCTTGACGCCAAGGCTGAATTTGCCGTCGATGTCGGTGACAGTTCCATTGTTGACATTGCCCACAGGGAGTACATAAGCGCCAACTACAGGCTGTCCCGACTCGTCGTTGACCACGCCCTTGAGAGTCTGGGCGTGGATGGCCCCCGCTGAAAGCAACAACAGCGCGGGAATCAGGATCAAAAGTTTCTTGGTCATTATAAGGATAGTCTGATGAGCCGCATCTTACTGATGGCGGCACTGTTTGTTTCGATATTCATATTGTAGTTCTCATCTTCGAAGGTCAGGCGGAAGTTGTGGGGACCTGCCGTAAGATGAACAATGCGGGGATGGGAATACTTCCATATGTTGAGGGCGTCGTCGCCACACTGCGGCAGCACCAGAACACCCAGACGCACACTGCCGTCCCAAAGGGTGCGGATGGCGCAGCGGTTATTGGTGTTGATGGGGCCGTTGGCATTGGCATAAAGGAAGTCTATGGAATAATCGCCCTCCTCAGGCACATCCACGGGGATGGAGAAATTGAGGTTTTCGGTGAGCGATAGGGGAAGATAACCCTTTCCGTCGAATTGGGTGTAGGGGGCTGTGGCTGTAACGGCAAGTCCTTCCAGCGGCACCAGCATCAGGTTGCCGTTGACATAGTTGACGGGCTCTGATGCAAACGATTCATAGCCGTTTGCGCCCAATGCCACTACCTGGTATTCACCGTAGCGTTCCATTTCGAAGAAGGTATCGCGAGTTTCGCTGCAAGGTTTTCCGTCACAGATAACCCGGTATGCGCGCGCCCCTTCGCAAGCCTCCCAATTGAGGGTGGCATCACTGCGGATGCACACGGGCGTGTCGGGAGAATAAGCATTCTTTACAATGTTTATCTGGCTGGGACCGATCTTTTTGTCCAGGACAATGCGGATGGTGTGGCTGCCCTCCAAACTTGCGGGGATTTGGGCCTCGGTCGGGTTGCCGTCCAGATAGAAGGCGGAGATGCCGCTGCCAAAACCTTCCACTGTTATATCCAGCGTGGCGTTGCGGTAAGGGAATCCCTCCAGAGTGCGGATGCCCTGCATAGAGCGCGGCACGAAGGGGGTAAAGCAGAGCCGGTCGGCTTCGAAGCTCATACCGAAAAGGATGGAATACACTACGCTGAGGTTGCCGGACAGGCTCCAGAGCATATTGGAAGAGTTGATTTCGGTCCCCTGCCACTTGCCGTTGTAGATCACCATATTCTCTTTGTTGGTCAGGAAAAGGCCGGCGTTGCGCCATATGGCCGCCATTGAGTGCAGCACGCCTTTTTCGTTGCCGGCCGCTTTGCAGGCCCTCATCCAGAAAGCCTGTACAAAGGGCCACATAGCGTCGTTATGGTAGGGGGGAATTCCCGCTATGTTGGGGAAGAAGCACGATGTGCCATAGTCCTGATTGGCCATTTTGGCACAGATGCGCCCGGCCTGTTCGTCGCTGGCGATGCCCCAGAGGATAGCCAGGGCTTCGCCCAGAGTCTCGCTGCGGGGAGAAGCTGTAAGGAACTGCCGCCCGTAAAGATATTGGGCATAGAATCCCTGGTCTTCCATCCAGAGATGGCGGTTGATTCCCTCTTTGATTTTGTCGGCAAAAGCGTCGTAGCGTCCTGCATCTCCGCCGCCCTTGAGGCGTTCGATTTCAGCCAGGATGCGCAGGGCGCGGTAGTGCACGCAGTTCGTGCCCAGGTTTTCGCTGTTATAGATGTCGGAAGGGTCCATCCAAAGAGGATATTCCTGCTCGCGCCAGTCAAGGTAACTGGACTCGCCCTTCACCAGGCCTGTCACGGGGTCGTAGTCAGTGAGGATATCGTCTTCCAAAGAGCATTTGATGGCGGGGTAGATTTTATCCAGCCAGGCTTCGTCGCCTGTCACCTTATATATTTCCCAGGCCGCCACAGCCCAGATAATGCGGTCGGTGGAAACCGGCCAGCTGCCGCCGGTGCCGGTATCCTGGATTATGCGGCCGCGGCTGTTGAGTTTGAATTCCAGGCTTTTGCGGGCAGACTCTGTCTGCACGAGGGCCATTGCCAGCAGAGTAGAGTAGCTCACGTCGCGCGTCCACACGCCTGCCCAGCTGCGGCCGGTGCGCAGGGTGGAGTCGGCTTCAACGGCGTTCTCGCTCTCTTCCAGAGAGAGGTTGTACATTGCCTCTTCCCACGTGCCGGGGGCCTGGTAACGGGCAAAGCGGCCAAGGTCTCTGCTCTGGTGCCACACTCCCCCTGGAATGTCGGTGTCGGGGTAGTCTGATACCAGCGTGCCCGCATCGGGGGCAGAGGCGCGGAAGCGGCCTCCCTCGGTCTGTGTAATGCCCTCCTTGTCCAGGGAGAAAGTGTCTGTCTTCCAGATAGTCCCCCTGTCGCAGGCACCCAGTGCCAGGCATATTGCCAATAATGCTGCCAAATGTTTAGTCATATCAGTTAGTCTATTTTGATTTTCCCGATTTTGGCCACTTCGTTTTCAAAGGTGCCGGCGTCGGAGAGCGCTGCATTGCGCAGCTTGGAGCGATAGTTATATATGGTCGAAAGTGATGTGCGCAGGAAATGCGCCATTTTAACGTTGTCGGTAACACCCAGGCGGATAAGCGCCAGAATGCGCAACTCTGTGTTCAGCAACCGGCCCGGCTTGGGCTCCAGCTGCATCTCGGGTTTCAGCAGACGGTTGACATCTTCCACGAAAGATGGGAACAGATGCAGGAAAGTCTCGTCGAAGTTGCGGTGGAAGTTGCGCATTTCACTCTCCGAATCAAACGAGGCCTCCAGAGTGGAGGCGAGGCGTTCCGCCCCCTGTTTGCGGCATTCCACCAGAGTTTTGCGCCTGAAGGCCTCCAGCCGGTCGATATTGGCCGACGCCTGTTCCATATATTGATAAAGGTATTCGTCTTTCAGGTAGCCCGTTTCCTGCAGTTGTTTTGAAATATCGGTCAGTTCCTGATTAACTTCCACCAGGCTGCTGTTGCTGCGTCTCAGGGCATTGCGCTGCCTGAGGGCAAGAAGGGTGACCAATGCCAGCAGGACCAGCAAGGCAGACAGGGTGATCAATAGCCATTGCTGGCTGCGGGCCCGTTGACGTATATCCTTCTCGTAGGCCGTTCCTATTGTGGACATAAACGGGCTGAACTCCACCGCCCTTAGTTGGATGTTACTGGACTGAACATCTTCCATTGCGCAGGAGATGTAGTTGTAGGCCCGCCTGAGGTCGCCGTCTTCGTAGAGCATAAATGCCAGTTCCTGTAGCGAGCGGTACTCCTTTACAGGGGTTTTCTTGTCGGCAATGGCGCTGGCAGCGTAGTGCCACTTGGCTTTCTCGCGATTGCCCAACCCTTTGTAGGCTACTGCCATACAATAGTCCAGGATGGCCTTCTCGCTGCTCGACAGAAGCGGGTCGTTGTACCTGTTGGTGAGCAGCAGCAGGGCGTCGTAGTGGCGTCCCTGTTCAGTAAGTTTCTCTGCGGTGGAATATACGTACCCTATGTTACTTGCGCTCTGGCTCTGAATCAGAGAGTCCCTATAGAGCTCCTTCAGATTGGCATAAGTGTCGGCCCTGTCTCGCAACACGGCGGTTGAGGCCATTGCACTGTAGAGAGTGTGTAGGGTGTGATAGTAATATGCCGAACGGCTTTTTACCTGCCGTACAAGCTCTTCCGCCTCATTGTAGAGCCCCGCGTTGATATAAATACCGGCCAGATGCATAAGCGACTGGTCGATATTGTCCCGGCTGTTGCTAGCTATGGCTATCGCCAATTCTTTGCGGGCATAATTGAGCGCTGAATCCAGATTGAACTTGGCATATTCGTTATACAGCGCATCGTATATGTCGTAGCGGTTTTCTTCCGCCATACCGGCTGCGGAAGAGCGGATCGCATCAATCCGCTCTTCTTTGCTGCGGTAATAGGTCTCCTTGTCCTGTACGGCAGCGTCCAGCTGCAGCAGCAGCGCTTCCACCGTTTGGGCGGAAGCCGTTGCTGCCAGAAGCAGAACCGCTATTATGACAAGAAGGTGTTTCATTAGTTTTCGCTAGGAGTGATGGTGCACTTCATTGAGTCGAGGTTGATGACTACCGTGAAGCCAGGTGCGGGGTAGTCGCTTTGAATCTTATAGGCGGTCTTGTCGTCGTCTCCGTATCCGATAACGAGGCTCTCGCCGTCTTCTGCCACCATCAGGCACGGCCACCAGGCATTGGATTTCTTCTGGAGAGGGAAACGGAATTCTTCATTGGGTTTGAGGATACCTTCCCAGGTGTAGATGTTGCCGTTGCGGGTGAAAGCCGCCATATTGTCCAAACTCCATCCGGTCTCGGTTGCGCCGCCCAGGACGTAAATGCCTTCCACCGGAGTAACGTTAGCCTTCATAGTGATGAGGTTTGCCTCTACGATGTAAGTCCCGTCGGCTTCAACAGAAAACTGCTCATCGGGATCATCATATGTGTTGCGAAGGACCATTTTCCAGGGATTGTCGCTGGTGGCATCGCGATTATAAGACGGAATCCAGTCGGCCTTGGTCTGGAACTTGAATTTGCCACTGGCCTTGAGGTCTCCGCCCCATATGTATTTGTCGGGAGTTTCGGGCTTGAGCCGGTTGACATCGTTCATTGAAGTGGTGTAGCCAAAGGCTGTTGCGTCGCCGGACATATACAGATTGATAAATTCAGACGGCTCCGGAGCGCCCAGGAATTCTATGGTATAGCTTAAATCCTTTGCATTGATGGTGATGCGGTAGTTGCCGGGCTCTTCTACGTTATAAACAACCTTGTCGCCGTCGCTGTTGCCCCTGATCAGGGTGCCGGAGGTGCCGCCGTCGGCGGGAATCATCAGGCCGGGCCACCAGTCTCTCTGGCAAGGGAAGCGGAATTCACCGCTGTCGCTCAGATAACCTTCCCAGGTGTAGATATCTCCATTTTTGGTAAATGCCACAGCATCATCCAGGCTCCAGCCGGTATTGGTGGCGCTGCCGAGTATGATAAGTTCTTCGATAACGAGTTCCTGGGTGTCTTCGCCAAGGAATTCTGCGGTCATCTTGATGTCGTTGGTGTTGGTGGCATCGATGGTGATGAGGTATTTACCCTCTTTGTCTACTTTGAACTTGTAGTCGGCACCGTCTTCCATACGGATCACTGGATTGAAGGTGTAGGGATCGTCGTTGCTGGCGTTAACTAGACCAGGCCACCAGTTGCCGTCGTTCTGGAGCAGGAATTTGAACTCGCCGCCGGCATAAAGATGGCCTTCCCAGGTAAAGATGTTGCCGTTGCGCTCCATTGCCACGGTCTTGTCCTGACTCCAGCCGTAGGGGGTAGCCTCGCCTATCGGGTAGAGGTTCTCCAGAGGGAACTGGGCCTTGGAAACGGCTGCTGTGACCACATTGGAAACAGCGGGAGTGATGTTCTTGTCGTTCTTGTCGGTGACGCGCACGCGGGCCATCAGATTGAATCCTTTGTCCAGAGAAGCGCCAATTTCCTGAGCAAGAGCGGCAATCTCTGCGTGGCTGAATGCCTTCTTGGTGCCGTCGCACTCAAATGCGGTGCCTGCAGAGAAATCGCTGTCGCCCTCTTTGGTTACCTGGAAGCTGTATACCGGAGTTATGCCGTCTGCTGCTACGTCGTTCCAGTTGAAGGTCAGAGCAGTCTCATCGCTGTCGACGTCGATAACGGCGGCTGAGGGGGTCACCGTGAGCGTGGGTGCCGTGATGGCGCCGGGGCCGTCGGGCGTGGGGGTGATATCCTTACAAGACACAGCAAACAAAGAAGCGATTGCTGTCAGTGCAAAAAATGTAAACAGTTTCTTCATATTGATTAATAATTAATGGTTTGTCTATATGTTAACGAAGTTACCTAAAAAAACAACTTCCTTCAAGACGCCGTTTAAAAATGTAGGTCGTTAAAAATTAAACGCTTGAAAATCAATGGCTAACCCTTTGGGTTTTGTAAACGTGCCGGAGCTATTCGTCCTTTACCACCATTGTGATGCAAGCTGATTTCCGGTTCCAGGCGCGGCGGACTTTTGCACCGTTAAGTGTTACTTGAGAGGGTCGCATATCGCAGGGGACCTTGATTATCAGATTTCTTTTTGCCTTGAATTCATAGCCGCCGCGGTTTGTGCGCGGGCCTACGGTTATTTCATAAATGTCGCCATCTTTCCGGCAGGATATGGTTCTCTCGGAGTAGATATCCTTTTGATAATCAAGGCTCTCCCCGTCATCGTCATAAATAGTGCAGGAGGCTGTGCCGTGGTATTCCGGATATACAGTCAGGGTAATGTCGGCGTCGGGTTTTTCGCCGGTGTATTGCTGAACTTCTGTGGTGGGGATCATGCTGCCGCTTCTTACAAACAGAGGTATACGGTCCAGAGCTACAGGGATGTCTACATAGCGGCCGCCATTGTATTCGTCACCGGTATACCAGTCGTACCAGCGTCCCTTTGGAAGATATACATTGCGTACGCGCGCTCCCTCTTCGATAACCGGCGCCACCAACAGGTCGGGCCCGAACATAAACTGGGTGTCGGTGTAGCGGCACTCGCGGTCACCGGGGAACTCAAGAAACATTGCCCTCATCAGAGGGATGCCCGTTTCGTGCGCCTCGCGCGCGATGTTATAAATATACGGGAGCAGCGTGTATTTGAGCTCAATGGCTTTTCTGGCTGCGTCGACCGCCTCTTCTCCAAACATCCACGGCTCCACGGCGGTGTTACCCTCGTGATGGGCTCGGCTTAGCGGGGTGAAGAGACCGAACTGCATCCAGCGGATATATAGCTCGGCGGCGGCAGGGTAGTCGTCGATGGTGCCGCAATAGCCGGTAATGTCTCCGGTAATGAAAGGGATGCCTCCAAGCCCTGCCGAGAGCATCATCGGAATCTGGTAGCCGAACTGTTCCCAGCTGTCGGTCATCTTTTTATTGCTGCCGCTGTCACCGGTCCAGGAAAAAGTGTATCGCTGCATACCGGAAAAGCAGGCGCGCGTCATCTGGAACAGACGTTTGCCTGGATTGCGCTTATAGAACTCCTCTGTCACGACACGGTCCCAGTAGAGGCCGTAGACATTGTGGATTTTGGCGTGAGGGCCAGCGCAGTGCTGTATAAACAGGCGGTCAGTGTCCTCTTCGTTGCTCCAGGCAGGCTCTCCCATATCGGTCCAGAAACCGTCGACACCATCGTCAATGGCCTTCTGCTGATAGTCTCCCCACCAGGCGGCAGCGTTGGGGTTGGTAAAGTCCACAACACCGCAATTGCCACCCCATGGCCAGGGCATATCGTAGGTCTTTCCGGTGCGGCTGTCCTTTGCCAGAATGCCCATAGAGTCGGCCTGGGCCCACTGGCTTGCATTGCGCTGCGAAATCACCGGATCCTGCGAGACTATCACGTGATAGCCCATATCTTTCAACTGCGACATCATTCCTCTCGGATCCTTATAACCGCGAGGGTTCCACTCGAAATCTTGGAGAAAATGGGTCCAGCCGATGTCCTGGTAGATTATGTCGCAGGGGATTCGCAACTCCCTGAACCGATGCGCTACTTCCAGGGCCAGATCTTCGCGGGTATATAAACCGCGGCACTGGGAGAAGCCCAAAGCCCAGCGCGGCGGCATCACCGGCTTGCCTGTCAGGCAGATATATTTCTTGAGAATGTCCTTATAATCCTCTCCGGTAATGACGTAGTAAATCATATCGCCCCCCTCGGCGCTGAACGTATAGTTTTTGCGGCCCGTAAAGTCAAAAGTGCTCTTGTAGCTGTTGTCGAAGAACACACCGTAGCGGTTACTGCTTATAAAGAAGGGTATGCTTTTGTACAGGGGGTCTTCGTCTATGCAGTAGCACGGCTTGTCGCTGTTCCACATAGTGTATATTCCTCCGCGCCGGTCCATCAGGTCGGCTTTTTCTCCCAGGCCGAAAAAAAGTTCGCTGCGGGCCATTGTCCGGGTGCAGAAGATCTCGTCGCCCTCTTTTTTCCAACCCTCATCGCAGGTAATCAACTTTTGATAATTGTCGTAGACACGAATCCTGGCTGGACTCTTGTCTATGCTGACCCTCAGCGGGCCAGTGAATATCTCGTAGTTGGCTGCCGCCTCGTTTACGTTGATCTCAACCGCTTCCAGGGTGTCATTGATCACGGCAGGAGTCGGTGGTTCACAGGCAAATATGCCGTCGAAAGCATATTCCACCTTGATCACAGAGGGGCTGCAGAAAACCAACCTGAGTCTGGCGGCCGAATCGGTGGCGAATTCCACCGTGCGACCGTCGGGCTGGACATAGCCGGTCAGATTCTGGGCATTTGAAGAAAGCGCTGCTGTCAGCGTCAGAAATAACAGGATCAGGATCAAGCGTCTTGCCATAAGAATATCGTTTTTTCTGATAGCAAGTTACCAAATCTGCATCTAAATATCGCCCGTAGAGATGAAAATGTAAGGAGAATGCTGGCTAAAAACCTGATATTAAGGCAATTGATCGAGACTCTTTGTAAGATATTCTGGTTATTCTCAGCTAAAATACATAGAATAATCGAGTGATTTTTATACATTTGAGCCCGTTATGAAAAGGACAGTATTTTTTACTTTGGCCATTTTAGGACTGTTTGCAGCTGCGTCCTGCAAAGATATTATACCGGAAGAGGGTGACGGAAAAAGCATCCTTGATATTGTAAAAGACGATTATAAAGCCATAGTCGCCAAATATCCCGAGGCCAAGAACCAATTGGTTGAGGTCCGTTTTACTCTTGACAATGAAATCGCAGAAGTTCCCGCTTCGGCGTTGAATGTAGATGAAATGATGACCATCTGCTATTTTTACAACGAACCGATGGGCCATAGCGACATCTTTGTAAATGATCACGATTTGAAGACCGGAGAGAGCGAGGTGTATCACTATACCTCAGATTCACCCTGGTTCGGAGACAAGATGATAGGCGAGGAAACACTCCAGAAACTCTCTGTCTCGCTTGAGAAAGCGCTTGAAAATGCCAAGAAAGAGGCTGGAAGCGGCGACGGACTCAACACCAGGTTCGTGACCCTCCGCTGGCCCTTATGGCCCGTTTGGGAAAATCCTCAATATGTAGTTGGCGGTTCCGCAAGCCGCAGCGACCACGTTTTTGTGGATTCAGTCACAGGCAAGGTCTCCATTGAAGAAGGTTATGTCCCCGAAGGAAGTTCGGCGTATTTTTACATCTATGATTTAAGCGAGATAGCAGATTCATATGATGCCAACCGGAAACTTGGATTCCAGCTGGATGTGAAAAGGAGCCTGGTAGAGGTTCAATATGAACTCAACTCTGCACTTGATGCATCAAAAGCATCCGATCTGGAGCCTGTAGCTATCACCTATTTATACTACGTTGCCGCGGGAGACGGCCACCAGGCATACAATATCCGAGTAAAGCGCAACTCCTTCAAAGTGGGTACGGATTTGGAGTATTTCGACGAAATGGCCGCAACACCTTGGGCCGGTGGAGATTACATAGACATTATGTTGGATCCTCTGGGTGTTGAAGATGTTATCAATACAGTCAAGTTCGGCAATGTTAAAGACACTGATACCAATCTTGTTACCCTTTGTTCGCCAAAAGGTTCCAACTCTCTGGTTTACGTTTTCAAGGGCGACAAGGTTCCTTCAGTCACCGTTGATGCAATCACCGGAGAATTAATTCAGTAGTAAATGTGAAAAGAATTCAAGTACCCATTTTCTTTTTTGCTTTGTTGGCCATTGTGTCCTGCGGAAGCGCCCGTTACACTTCTTCCGGCACAAAAGTGTCCGACATACAGGAATTCACTTTGCTTAAGCCTTGCGCTTATATGGTGTTTTACGATACCGACGGAGGTTATTACAATCAAGCGAATACCGACATCGCAACTGACGTCATCACCCAGGTCATCAATATGGAGCGTTTCCCCTTCACGGAAGTGCAGCCGGCCGATTATCAGGGAGAAGACGCTGAAACTCTCAAGTGGGCACAGAACCTGGTGGATATCAAGAGCAACCAGGTAAGCCGTCTGCGTGTCCCCCAATCCGTCCTCAAACGTTTGGCAAACGTAGACAACCGTTACGGTATCCTCATTTATTCCCGGGGTTATACAATGTCCCAGGAGGCCTATGATAAAGAGCGGCTTGAAAAAGCTGCCAGCAAAGTGATTGACAAGGCGGCCGAGAAATTAATCGGCGTCAGCGGCATCACCAATCCCAGCCAGATTTACACACCCAACGATCCGTATGGCAATTATATGCTCTGCGTTGTAATTGACAAGCAGGAAGAGCGCGTGATCCATTACGTTCAGGAGGTACCCGTCTTCGCTTCCCATCCCAAGGACAACGAAGACGTTAGCAAGCTCTTGCACAAACTTTTGAAAGATTTTATCCGTTAACCAATCAATTAATTAAAAATCATTTATGAAAGCTATTAAATTGTTTGCAATTGCAGCTGTAGCTTGCATGGCACTCTGTTTCACCTCTTGCACCAAACCCGGTGGCAACGACCCTGTTGTAGGCAGTTACACCGCTACCTGCGATATTACTGTCGTCAACACAGAAGGCTCCGGCATCATTTTCGGCAAAATCAAAGATGCCGTTATCATTGCCAGCAGAGGCTTTGATGTTCGCTCCGACGCCAATGACAAGGTTGTCATCGCAGCAGCAGACAAAGTAGCAGCAGAGTATAAGGACCAGGCCAACAAGAAGATTGTCGTTTCTGTCGTTTTCCAGCCCGGTAACGAAATGGGTACTGCAGAAAAGAAGCCCATCGTGATTAAGAGCTACACCTTTACCCCTGTAGACTAATCATTACAACAATAATAAAAACCGCCGGATAATCCATCCGGCGGTTTTTTGCTTTAGTGAACAGCGTCTACTGTGAGCATTATTTACTTGCCGAAAGGTATTCTTTCAGCGCATCTACATAGTTGTTGAAGGCTTCCTGGCCTGCGGGGGTAATCTTGCAGGTGGTGCGGGGCATCTTGCCCTTGAAGCCTTTTTCCACAGTGATATAGCCGGCGGCGTAGAGTTTGTCTATCTGCACGCTGAGGTTTCCCGAAGTGGCGCCGGTCTGCTTTTTCAGATAGGTGAAGTCGGCTTCATCGGCCCCGGCCAGGATGCTTATCACCGCCAGCCGGAGCTCCGAATGAAGGAGTGGGTCTAACTTTGGGAACATAGGCTATTTGTACTGATGTTTGATAATCAGGCCGGTTGTGGCCAGTACAATGCCGGCAAAGGTGAAGATGAACATTTGCTCGGCGCCCGCCTGGGTGAGATAAAATATCGCCAGGCCTCCGATGCCGGTGACCCATCCGGCAATCTTTATCGCCCAGTTCTTGAGGGCGATGCCGCTTATGGTCTCGGCCATACCGAACAGGAGGACAATCTGCGCCGTCAGGGTAGACCCAAGCACAATTGCCGTCAGCTGGCTGCTTCCTAAAAGGCCGTAGAGCACCGTGAACAGGGCTACGGAGCAGGCAAACAGGCCAAAGGTTCCCCAAATGCCGCCGTTTATGCGGCTGACAAAGTTCTCGGCGCGTGCGGCGCCTTCCTTGCCTTTCAGCCATCTGGAAAGAGGATACCCGATGGCGGGCAGGGCAAACCAGAGATTGTTCCAAACGGCCCTTCCTGTGGTTTTCCATAAGAAAAATATCAGAAGAGAGAATATCGTGAGCAGGACACCCCAAAATACGAAATACTTTCCGCTGTTGCGGACAATCTCCTTGCGGTTGTTGTTCATAGTCTCAGAGATCAGCTTCAGGCTTTCCTGAGCTGTCATTTCTTTGTTTTGTTCCATTGTATCAACGTTTTAACTTGTTTGTGCGGCCAAGTGAAGCTGCGCAGTCTTCCTCAACCGCAATGCAAATGTAAACAAGTTTATAATATAAACCAAATTTTAGGCAGAAAAATGTTTAACTTTGATAATATAATTAGAACGATAAAATGGAAACAGGCCGTATTATTCTCCGCCCCTGGCGGGACAGCGATGCTCCAGCGTTGTATAAGTGGGCATCCGATCCTGAAGTTGGACCCCGTGCCGGATGGGCGCCGCATCAGTCTGTGGAAGAGAGTCTGGAGGTAATCCGGACGGTCTTTTGTGACGCCACCAATACTTGGGCAATTGAGTTAAAGGAGACAGGCGAAGCTATCGGTGCTATGGGCTATGGCCCTTCTTGCAATTGCAACCTTCCCGCCCGTGACGGGGAGCCGCTCATTGGTTATTGGATTGCCAAACCATACTGGAACAAGGGCATTTGCACCGAAGCATTGGGGCTGATGATTGATCATATCCGGTGTATGACAGACATTAAGTCCCTTATATCCGGACACTTCATAGACAACCCGGCCAGCGGGCGGGTAATGGAAAAATGCGGCTTCGTCCCCACTGGAGAAACCGTAATAGACGAAACACAGTATCAAGGGGCCGGTCGGCCAATAAGAGTACTCCGCTTAATACTATAAACTATGGCGAGCAACCCAGATTTTGTACAGTATATCATCGACCAGTGCTCCGGCGCCGGTGAGATTGCCGTGAAAAAGATGATGGGAGACTACTGCATCTATTGTGACGGTGTCCTCTTCGGGCTGGTTTGCGACAACAATTTATATATAAAGCCCACGTATCAGGGAGCGGCGCAGCTGAGAGAGGTGGTGATGCGCTCTCCTTACCCCGGGGCAAAGGAGCATTTCCTAATCACCGATGTGGATGACAGGGACTATCTGGCAGCCATCGTAAAAGCGACGGTACCGGCCCTGCCAAAGCCGAAAGCCATTTCAAGGTAGAATTTCAGAAATACTGAAGGTTTTGTCTATCAAGTGGTTGATGTATTCCCTCGGTGTATTCAAATAATGAACGGAAAATGCGACCGAAATAACTATCTAGTTCTAGAGGGTCTGGAGAATAATGATTAACTTTGACAGTTAGATAAATCGGAATTTACCATCATGAGTAAGATCTCCAACAGGCCCGACCCGAACGCTGCCTTCCCGAATCCTAAGATTCCGAGCCTTTGCTACATCAAGAATGTGGTGAAGAATCCCCGCATCGTCGTCGGAG